>Ga0194126_10000252_pt1 | contig 86271 bp, 80 predicted proteins | sample TA2KigC150mmetaG_FD_148641 | JGI IMG/M metagenome (GOLD analysis project Ga0194126, IMG submission 148641) | Freshwater microbial communities from Lake Tanganyika, Tanzania - TA2015035 Kigoma Deep Cast 150m | ecosystem: Environmental > Aquatic > Freshwater > Lake | place: Tanzania: Lake...
CGGTGATCATGTTCTTCACATAGTCGGCGTGGCCGGGACAGTCGACGTGCGCGTAATGGCGGTTCTTGGTCTCATATTCGACATGCGCCGTCGAAATCGTGATGCCGCGCGCCTTCTCTTCAGGCGCCTTGTCGATCTGGTCATAGGCCGTAAAGGTCGCCCCGCCCGTCTCCGCCAACACTTTCGTGATCGCCGCCGTCAAAGACGTCTTGCCATGGTCGACGTGTCCAATCGTCCCAATGTTGCAGTGCGGCTTCGTGCGTGAAAACTTTTCCTTGGCCATCGCCGTGCTCCTTTAAAGAGTTCCTGTCGACCCGAGCGCTCGAAATCAGGCGTATTTCGCCTGAACCTTCTTCGACTCCGCTTCGGGCACTTGTTCGTAGTGATCGAATTGCATCGTGTAGCTTGCGCGTCCCTGGGTGAAGGAGCGCAGCTGGTTGACGTAGCCGAACATATTGGCGAGCGGCACCATGGCGTTGATCACCACGGCGTTGGCGCGCATGTCCTGGCCCTGAATCTGTCCGCGACGCGAATTGAGATCGCCGATGACCGAGCCGGTATATTCCTCCGGCGTCACCACCTCGACCTTCATGATCGGCTCGAGCAGCACCGAGCCGCCCTTCTGCAGCGCCTCGCGGGTCGCGGCGCGTGACGCGATCTCGAAGGCGAGGACCGACGAGTCGACGTCGTGGAAGGCGCCGTCGATGAGCGTCGCTTTCAGATCGACGACCGGGAAGCCGGCGAGAATGCCGGACGTCGTCACCGACGCAATGCCCTTGTCGACGCCGGGGATATATTCCTTCGGCACGGCGCCGCCGACGATCTTGCTTTCGAACTCATTGCCCTTGCCGGCTTCATTGGGTTCGAAAATGATCTTCACGCGGGCGAACTGGCCGGTGCCGCCGGTCTGCTTCTTATGCGTGTAGTCGATTTCCTGCTTGCGGCCGAGACGCTCGCGATAGGCGACCTGCGGCGCGCCGATGTTAGCGTCGACCTTATAGGTGCGCTTCAAAATATCGACCTTGATGTCGAGATGCAGTTCGCCCATGCCCTTGAGGATGGTCTGGCCGCTTTCCTGATCGGTCGAGACGCGGAACGAGGGATCTTCCGCCGCGAGCTTCTGCAATGCGATGCCGAGCTTTTCCTGATCGGCCTTCGACTTCGGCTCGATGGCGATCTCGATGACGGGATCCGGAAACTCCATGCGCTCCAGAATGACGGGCTTTTGCTGGTCGCAGAGCGTGTCGCCGGTGCGCGTGTCCTTGAGGCCCGCGAGCGCGACGATGTCGCCGGCGTAGGCCTCTTTGATGTCTTCGCGGTTATTGGCGTGCATCAGCAGCATGCGGCCGATGCGCTCTTTCTTCTCCTTCGTCGAATTGAGCACGGTGGTGCCCGATTCGATCTTGCCCGAATAGACGCGGGCGAAGGTGATGGTGCCGACGAAGGGATCGTCCATGATCTTGAAGGCGAGCATGGAAAAGGGCTCGGCATCGGAGGGCTGGCGCGTCATTTCCGCGCCCGTGTCGACGTCGACGCCCTTAATCGCCTCGCGATCGATGGGCGAGGGCAGATAATGCACGACGGCGTCGAGCAGCGGCTGAACGCCCTTGTTCTTGAAGGCCGAGCCGCAGAAAATGGGAATGAAGGCGATCTTGCGCACGGCGATGCGGATCAGCCTGTGCAGCGTCTCCTCGTCCGGCTCCTGGCCGTCGAGATAGGCCGCCATGGCGTCGTCGTCCATTTCGACCGCGGCTTCGATCAACGCCGTGCGATATTCTTTCGCCTTGTCGAGAAGATTGGCCGGAATTTCTTCGTCGTGATATTTCGCGCCGAGTCCTTCGTCTTCCCAGACCACGGCCTTCATGCGCACGAGATCGATGACGCCTTTGAAATTGCTTTCGGCGCCGATCGGCAATTGCGCGCAGACTGGACGGCCGCCGACGCGGGTCTTGATTTCCTCGACACAGCGGTCGAAGTCGGCGCCGATCTTGTCCATTTTGTTGACGAAGACGATGCGCGGCACATTGTATTTGTCGGCCTGACGCCAGACCGTCTCGGTCTGTGGCTCGACGCCCTGGTTGCCGTCGAGAACACATACCGCGCCGTCGAGCACGCGCAGGCTGCGCTCGACCTCGATCGTGAAGTCGACGTGGCCGGGCGTATCGATGATGTTGAGGCGCTTGCCGTTCCAGAAGGTGGTCGTCGCGGCCGACGTGATGGTGATGCCGCGCTCCTGCTCCTGCTCCATCCAGTCCATCGTCGCGGCGCCTTCATGCACCTCGCCGATCTTATGGCTCTTGCCGGAGTAATAGAGGATGCGTTCCGTCGTCGTCGTCTTGCCCGCGTCGATGTGGGCCATGATGCCGAAGTTACGGTAGTCCTCGATCGGATGAGAGCGGGCCATAACGGTTGTCCTCGTGAAAGCTCGTGCGCCTTACCAGCGGTAATGCGAGAAGGCGCGGTTGGCCTCCGCCATACGATGGGTGTCTTCGCGCTTCTTCACCGCCGCGCCGCGGTTATTTGAAGCGTCGAGCAGCTCGGCCGACAGCCGGTCGACCATGGTTTTGTCGTTGCGGGCGCGCGCGGCGGTGATGATCCAGCGGATGGCGAGCGCCTGACGACGTTCGTTGCGCACCTCGACCGGCACCTGATAAGTGGCGCCGCCGACGCGGCGCGAGCGCACTTCGATCGCGGGCGCGACATTGTCGAGCGCCTGCTTGAACACCGCGAGCGGATCGCTCTTGGCCTTCGACTCGACCTGATCGAGCGCGCCATAGACGATCTGCTCGGCGACCGATTTCTTGCCGTCGTACATGATCGAGTTCATGAATTTCGCGAGAACGACGTCGCCATATTTGGCGTCCTCGATAACCTCGCGCTTTTCCGCCCGGTGACGTCTCGACATCGCCGTATCTCCTTACTTCGGCCGCTTGGCGCCGTATTTCGAACGGCGCTGCTTGCGGTCCTTGACGCCCTGGGTGTCCAGCACGCCGCGCAGAATGTGATAGCGAACGCCGGGAAGGTCCTTCACGCGGCCGCCGCGGATCATCACGACCGAGTGCTCCTGAAGGTTATGGCCTTCGCCGGGGATGTAGCCGATGACCTCGAACCCGTTGGTCAGGCGCACCTTGGCGACTTTGCGAAGCGCCGAATTCGGCTTCTTCGGCGTCGTCGTATAGACGCGGGTGCACACGCCGCGCTTCTGCGGGCAAGACTGCAGGTGGCGCGCCTTTTCGCGATAGGTGGGCGCTTGGCGCGGCTTGCGGATCAACTGGCTGATCGTCGGCATTCAATAAAGTCCTTCGCGGATTGCGAATGGCGGATTTCGTGGCAGACCCGGCGCGCAGGGCCCTTAAGGCATGCGCAAACGAGCGAAGCGCCGATGGCCGTAAGGGCCAAGGCGCTTCTAACGCAGAGGATCCCGGATTCCGGGATCGTGCCTTCCTGTCCGACGAGCTTTGGACGAGTTTTGACTCGAAAAAGTCTTGCAACTTTTTCGAAAACGCGTCCGAGCGCCGGTATGATTACCAATTACGCTTGGCGGTCACAGGCAAGGCGACAGCGTTTAAGTTCGAAGGATCGAGAGCGAGGCGCTCGCCGACGGCGTGAACTTACGGCCTGTCGAAAGTGCGCGGAACCTAATCGCGAAGATGAGGTGCGTCAAGCGAAGAATCTGTCACGATTGAAGAAATTTCGCAGCTCATCGCGGCCTGGAATTGCGTGCCACCGAAGCTAGCTCCGCCGCCGCATTTTTTTTCTGAGATCGATTACTCTGCAGAGGCACGCCAACGTCACACGCTGAACGGATTACACAGTTCGACGCCCAGACCGCTAAAGTCCCGCGAATTGCGCGTCACCAGAATTGCGCCATGGGTCATCGCGGTCGCCGCCATCAGCGCGTCGGCCATGTGCAGCACGCGTCCTTCGTTGCTAGCATTGGCGCGCAGGCGGCCGGCGAGGCGCGCAATGTCGAGGTCGACCGGCAAGGCAAGCGCGCCGAATTCGGCGAAGACGCCTTCGCAAAACAGCGTCAGCCGTGCGCGTCGCTCAGGCGGCGCCCGATCAAGCCCGAAGCTCAGCTCCTCGAAGAGGATGACGCTCACGCGGATGTCGTTCTCGCGCTCCAGGAAGGCGACGACGCCCCGATTCGGCCGGGGACGCGCGGCTTCCGAAACGACATTCGTATCGAACAGATGGAGCGCCACTTTTATTCCGGCATCGTCACGGGACGATCCGGGCCGCGCGGCGGCGCCTCGAATTCGACGCCGCCGGCGCGTTCGCCGATCGCTAGCAGCGCGCGGCCGAGATGTTCTTTCGGATGCGTGCGCTCATATTCTTCCATCGAGATCACCACGCAGGGCTCCTGCGCGCCGATCACCTGCGGCTTGCCGGCGCGCGCGAGGCGCAGGACCTCGGAGAGACGCGCTTTCGCATCGGCTACGGACCAGTTCATTTGACGTCCTTCGATTTATGCATAGTCTAGACCACACTAGTCGGCGCTTCAAGCTTGCGCGTTTACGGTGCGGCGGGAACGCGCCGCAAATCGTCGCAGGCGGCGAAGGCGCCGTTTAACGGCGCCGCGAAAACCGGTAAGTTCACGCTGAAAAAACAGGGAGGAACGGCTAGCATGAGCCACGTTGCGCACGAATTGCACGAAGAATTTCCCGAACAGGCCGAGGCCATTCACGTGCTGAAGGCCAACAACGCCCACTTCGCGCGCATCACTGAGGACTATCACATGCTCAATCGCGCCATTCACCGCATGGAGACGAATGTCGAACCCGCGGACGACGCGACGATGGAGGACCTCAAGAAGCAGCGGCTCGTCCTTAAGGACGAGATCGCAGGGTTTCTCGCGACGGCTTAAGTCTCGCAATGCCCCCTCCCCAGCCCTCCCCCGCTACGCGGGAGAGGGAGCCGGCGCCGCGCAGTTCGCCGTCATGCCCGGCCTTGTGCCGGGCATCCACGAGGCTGGAGCGCGGCTCGCGAAAAAGTGGACGCCGGTTTTTCGCGTAGATGGCCGCGGGAAGCCAGCCGTTTCGCGGGAGCGGGAGCGAGCGCCGCGCAACTTAACGATATTGCGCGGGCGGCTGAGGATTATTGGCGGGGTTGCTGTCGTGCTTGGAGAGGCGCGCGACGAGCGGACCGCCGACGAGCGGTTGAATTTCCGCCTCGAGCGCGTCGGCGACGTCCTTTCCGTAGATTTCCTCGCCGGCGACATGGATCGAGAACGCCTTGCTGTGTTTCTCAATTTTGGCCGGGTCTTCAATCACCGCCTTAGTCCATTTGTAGAGCGGAAAATTTTCTTGCCCGTGCTGTTCGGCCGCCGCGACATATTCAGAAAAGGCGTCGAGCTGATTGCAAAGCTTCGCGTTGTGCTTCGCCAAAATGTCGTTCAGGGGCTTCAGCGCCGGATTGGCCGGATCCTTGCGCGCAAGCTTGGCCGCCTCGTCGACGAGATTGACCCGAACCTGATATGCCCAGTCCCCGCTCATTGACCCCTCCCTGAAGGCATACGCTCGCGCGCCCTTCAAATTTCTTTTGGCGCCCAAGGGGCGTCCAAGGCTCAAAAACAACATAGAACAGATTGGCTTAAGACCAGCGCTTTCCGAGTCCTAACGGCGTGGCTCTCGCCTGGGAGCTGAGCTATATCATTGCCGCCATTGGGAATAAGCGCCAGTACTCAGGTACAAGGTGATTTTTTTGGCGATTCTGTGTATAAATGAACAAGCGGCGCCGAGGCGGCGGCGCCTTTGGCTCGAATGTTGGCCACATTTCAGCCGCCTTGGCCTCGGACTTTGTCAGCGTCGACGGCGAAACTTCGCACGTTCCGCCATCGAGTCGATAAGAGTGTCGAACGGCAAGCGTTGACGTCGCGCCCCTTAAGGATCCGGGCGCTCGCGCGGAAAGCGCAATCACGTCGCGCCGGTCCAGACATGACAGCGGCCGCAAATAGCAAAGGTTGAAGATGCCGACCATCGCTCTCGTCGACGACGATCGCAACATTCTTACCTCCGTCTCAATCGCTCTGGAGGGTGAGGGCTATCGCGTCCAGACCTATACCGATGGCGCCCAGGCGCTTGATGGGTTGCGCGCCAATCCGCCGGATCTCGCGATTTTCGACATTAAGATGCCGCGCATGGACGGCATGGAGCTTCTGCGCCGACTGCGGCAGAAGTCGGACCTCCCGGTAATCTTCCTCACCTCCAAGGACGAGGAGATCGACGAGCTCTTCGGCCTTAAGATGGGCGCCGACGATTTCATCCATAAGCCCTTCTCGCAACGGTTGCTTGTCGAACGCGTGAAGGCGATCCTGCGCCGCGCCAATCCCAAGGAGGCCGCGGCGCAGAAGGAGTCCGAGGCCAAGGTCCTGGAGCGGGGCGCGCTCGTCATGGACCCGGAGCGCCACACCTGCACCTGGCGCGGCGACCCGGTCGTGCTGACGGTGACGGAATTTCTGATTTTGCAGTCGCTGGCGCAACGTCCCGGCGTGGTGAAGAGCCGCAATGCGCTCATGGACGCCGCATATGACGACCAGGTCTATGTCGACGACCGCACGATCGACAGCCACATCAAGCGTTTACGCAAGAAATTCAAGGTGGTGGACACCGATTTCGAAATGATCGAGACGCTCTACGGCGTGGGCTATCGATTCAAGGAAGCCTGAGCTCTCGCGGAGAGGACGCGAGATGGATGCAAGCATCGAGAGCCCGGGCGACGTGAGCGCAACTAATGAGGCGGTCGCGGAAGCGCCCCGCCAAGCCGCCGTTGCGGCCCCTGTCCTCGACGCGGCTGCGGCGCGGACGCGGCGGTCGCGGACGATCTCCGTGCGGCTGGCGCGAGCGCTGCGCACCATTCAGTCGCATCTTTCGTCCTCGCTCACACGCCGCATCGTCGTTCTCAATCTTGGCGGGCTCGTCGCGCTGCTCGCCGGCTTCCTCTATCTCAACCAGTTTCGCGAGGGGTTGATCGACGCGCGCGTGCAGAGCCTGCACACGCAGGGCGAGATCATCGCGGCCGCCATAGCGGCGTCGGCGACGGTCGATACTGACGCCATCTCGATCGATCCCGAAAAGCTGTTGAAGCTCGCGCCTGGAGAAAGCGCGAGCGGATCCGACAGCGGGTCGCCGCTCGAATTTTCGCTCAACCCGGAGCGCGTCGGGCCCCTGCTGCGGCGTCTGGTGTCGCCGACGCGGCTCAGGGCGCGCATCTATGACCGCGACGGCTTCTTGCTTCTCGACTCCCGCTCGGTCTCAGGGCGCTCCAACATTCTGCGCTTCGAATTGCCGCCGGCGAGCGATCAGTCCACGACTTTGGACTCCTCCTCCTTCCTCGAAAGATCGCTGAATTTCGTCCAGCGCCTATCGCATCGGCCGGAGCTGCCGCTTTACGAAGACATCGGCATGGGCAATGGCAAGGCCTATCCCGAGGTCGACAACGCGCTTAACGGCCGCATTCATTCGGTCGTGCGCGCCAACGCCAGAGGCGAAACCATCATTTCCGTCGCCGTCCCCGTTCAGCGTTTCCGCTCGGTGCGCGGCGCGTTGCTTCTGTCGACAATGGGCGGCGACATCGACGCCATCATCGTCGCGGAGCGCTGGGGCATCATCCGCATCTTTCTGGTTTCGGCCGGCGTGATGCTGCTGATCTCGCTTTTCTTCACCAACACGATCACCGAGCCGATGCGCCGCCTTGCCGAGGCGGCCGATCGCGTGCGGCGCGGCGTGAAGTCCCGCCAGGAAATCCCGGATTTCTCAGACCGTCCTGACGAGATCGGCCATCTTTCCGGCGCGCTGCGCGACATGACGAAGGCGCTCTACAAACGCATCGACGCGATCGAGCATTTCGCCGCAGACGTGGCGCATGAACTGAAGAATCCCCTGACGTCTCTGCGCAGCGCCGTCGAGACGCTGCCAATCGCCAAGACCGATGCGGCGCGCGACAAATTGCTGGCTATCATCAAACATGACGTCGGCCGGCTGGATCGCTTGATCAGCGATATTTCGGACGCATCCCGCCTCGACGCCGAACTCGCGCGCGCTGACATGGGCGTCGTCGATCTCTCGGCGGCGCTGTCGACCGTTGTTGAAGTCGCGCGCGCCACCGATCGCGGCGACGGCGTCACAATTGAACTGACGGTGCGCGCCTCCGCCTATGACTCGCCACGCGGCCGCTGGCGCGTAATCGGACACGACTCGCGTCTCGGCCAAGTGTTCAACAATCTCATCGACAACGCCCGATCATTTTCGAAGCCCGGCGGGACCGTGCGGGTGCTGTTGTGGCCGGAGCGGGCGAAGGGACCTGGCGGTCAGCAGCTTGACGGCTATGAGATCATTGTCGACGACGACGGCCCGGGGATTCCCGATGAGGCGTTCGACCGCATCTTCGAGCGGTTCTACACCGACCGGCCGCAACAGGGATTCGGTCAGAATTCCGGCCTGGGGCTCTCGATCTCGCGGCAGATCATCGAGGCGCATGGCGGACGCATCCGCGCCCTCAACCGCACCCGTGCGCATCCGAGGGGCACCGATGAGCCCCGCCGCAGCGATATCGTGCTCGGCGCGCGCTTTGTCGTCTGGCTGCCCTCGGCGCGATGACGCCGCCGCCAGAGCCCTGCTATATACACGCCAATGCGCTGGTTCTCGGCGAGATTGGCCTGCTGCTGCGCGGGCCATCCGGCGCCGGCAAGAGCGCCCTGACATTGCAGCTTATCGAGGACTGGCGGGCGCGGGGCGATTTTGCCGCGCTTGTCGGCGACGACCGCGTGGCTCTCGAAGCCCGCCACGGCCGGCTGATCGCCCATCCACATCCATCGATCCGCGGCATGATAGAAGCGCGAGGATTGGGGCTGTTGCGCGTCGACTATGAGCCCGCCTGCGTCGTGCGGGCCGTGATTGATCTTCTCGCCTTGGAAAGGTCCCCAAAACGATACCCGGACGCAAGCGATACGACGACCGAATTGAGCGGCGTGACATTGCCGCGTATGTTCGAAAACGCCGCCAGCTTCGGGGCTTTGACGCGGATTGCAGCCTGCATTCAAAACCTTGCGACAAATTGACGGAGCCGTGCTGTTTTCGCTTGCCTATTTCGCCGCATTGCACAAAATGTCGCCCCTGTTGAGCGAGGCGATTGCGGCGGGCGCAACGGCTTCACGTGTGCAATAAAGCGCAGCGCGCCACATGCGGGCCGAGACCTTTTGCGGACATCGGCGCCCAAGAGACGCCTTCATGAGTGGTAGGGTCGTATGATCGGAATGGTCTTGGTGACCCACGGCCACCTTGCCACTGAGTTTCGCGCGGCGCTCGAACACGTCGTGGGGCCTCAAAAGCAGATTGCCGCGATCTCGATTGGGCCCGAGGACGATATGGAGCGCCGTCGCGCCGATATCATCGAGGCGATCCGCGAGGCAGACACCGGCGAAGGCGTCGTGCTGCTGACGGACATGTTCGGCGGGACGCCTTCAAATCTCGCAATATCGGTGATGGACGGCGGAAAAGTGGAAGTGCTCGCGGGAGTCAATTTGCCGATGCTGATAAAATTGGCTTCGGTCCGCGACACGCAGCCCTTGGAGCAGGCGGTGCTGCAGGCGCAGGACGCTGGCCGCAAATATGTTTACATCGCCAGCAAAGTGCTCAACGCAAAATGAATGACCTCGTGACCGATAAATTGCCTCAGGCCGCAGCCGAAGAGTCCTTCTCCCGCGAGCTCGCGATCGTCAACAAGAAAGGGCTGCACGCCCGCGCGACCGCGAAATTCGTGCAATGTTGCGAAAAATTTGACGCTGTCATCACCGTCTCACGAGGCGACGAAACCGTCGGCGGCAGCTCGATCATGGGCATTCTGACGCTCGGCGCAGGCCAGGGCTCAACGATCACCGTCACCGCAACGGGGCCTCAGGCCAGGGCGGCGCTTGATGCATTGGAGGCGCTCGTCGCCAATCGCTTCGGCGAGGATGAATAGAGCCGCGCTGACCGCGATCCTTTTGCATTGGAGCCTTGCGCGAAAACGGCGCGCCTTATGGGGGCGCCCGGCACAGTCGCGCGCTACTTGAACACGGTCGTGCAAGCGCCGAAGTTGCGAGTCGTCGCACATTGCTGACCCTCCTCCTGCTTGCAGGCGAGTAAAATGTCCGTCTTTGCCGTTTACGCGCGGGTGCTAGGGCTGCTGCGGCCTCAGGCGCGGCTCGTGATGATTCTCGTCGCCGCCAATCTGGCGCTCGCGATCGCCGCCTTCGCCGAGCCGATGCTGTTTGGGCGCATCATCGACCGCATGACGCGCGCGCAAGCGCCCGGCGAGACTTTGACCTGGAATGATTTGCTGCCGCTCGTGTCGGCCTGGGCGGCCTTCGGCCTCTTTTCGATCGGCGGCGCCATTCTCGTGGGACTTAACGCCGATCGTCTCGCGCATCGCCGGCGCCTCGCGGTGATGTCGGATTATTTCGACCATGTTCTGAGCCTGCCGCTGAGTTTTCACACCAATGTCCATTCCGGACGTCTGCTGAAGACGATGCTCGACGGCGCCAACGCCATGTGGGGACTTTGGCTGTCGTTCTTTCGCGAGAATTGCGCCTCCTTTGTCGCGCTCTTCGTGCTGCTGCCCGCCACGCTTTTCGTCAATTGGCGTCTCGGCTCGCTGCTGATGGCGCTCGTCGCGATCTTCTATTTCGCGACAAGCTTCGTCCTGCGACGCACAGAAGATCTGCAAGGCCAGGTCGAGCGCTATAATTCCACGCTCGTCGAACACGCCTCGGACGCGCTCGGCAACATTCCAGTGGTGCAGAGCTTCACGCGCATCGAAAGCGAGTCGCATGCGCTGAACCGCATCATCGACGATGTGCTCGCGGCACAGTTGCCGGTGCTCTCCTGGTGGGCGTTCGTGGTCGTCGCCAGCCGCGCTTCGGCGACGCTGACCATTCTCGCGATTTTCCTCCTTGGCGTCTGGCTGCATTTGCGCGGACAGGCGACGATCGGCGAAATCGTCGCCTTCATGAGCTTTGCGACCATGCTGATCGCCCGGCTCGAACAGGTCGTCGGCTTCGTCAATGTCCTGTTTCAGCAGTCCGCAAAGATTGCGGAATTCTTCGCCGTGCTCGACACGCAGCCGACGGTCGCCGATCGCCCGCATGCGCGCGACGCCGATCGGCTTATCGGCGCAGTCGAATTCGAGAACGTGACCTTCTCCTATGACGGGCGTCGGCCGGCTGTGCGCGACGTGTCCTTTGCGGCGAAGCCCGGAGAGACGATCGCGCTCGTCGGCTCAACCGGCTCGGGAAAATCAACGACGCTCGCGCTCCTGCATCGAGTGTTCGATCCAGACAGCGGCGCGGTCAAAATCGACGGCGTCGACATTCGCGAATTCACCTTAAGCTCGCTACGCCGCAACATCGGCGTCGTCTTTCAGGAGCCGATGCTGTTCGCGCGCTCAATCGAGGAAAATCTGCGCATCGGCAATCCGGACGCGACAGACGAAGAGATCGCCCAGGCGCTCGAACTGGCGCAGGCGACGGAGTTTGTCTCGCATCAGAGCGACGGCCGGGCGACCCGCGTCAGCGAACGCGGCCGCTCGCTTTCGGGCGGCGAACGCCAACGGCTCTCGATCGCCAGAGCGCTTTTGAAAAATCCGCCGATCATGGTGTTCGACGAGGCGACGAGCGCGCTCGACGCGACGACCGAACGTCTGATCCAGAAGGCGCTGGAGGCGGCGATGCAGGGGCGCACCACCTTCGTCATCGCCCATCGGCTCGCGACAGTGCGCAACGCCGATCATATTCTCGTCTTCGATCAGGGCGAGATCGTCGAAAGCGGCGCCTTCGACGAGTTGGTCGCGAAGGGCGGCCGCTTCGCCACTCTCGCGGCCGCGCAATTCATGACCGAACCGACAGTTTCGACGACGCCGCTCGACGGGCTTTACGAGGCGACCGCGGAGCAGACGGCAGTGGGGTAGGCTTTCGGCCTCACTCGGGGAAGAAACTGGCGCAGCGACTGCGCCATCGGACCAAGAAAAAGCCGCGCTCTTTTCAGAACGCGGCCGCAGGCTTCAAAAACGCGATCTTCTAGCGGATCACGTAAGGCAGTAGGCCCAAGAAGCGGGCGCGCTTGATCGCCTGCGCGAGTTCGCGCTGCTTCTTGGCCGAAACGGCGGTGATGCGCGAGGGCACGATCTTGCCGCGCTCGCTGATGTAGCGCGAAAGCAGACGCGTGTCCTTATAGTCGATCTTCGGCGCATTCGTGCCGGAGAACGGGCAGGATTTGCGGCGACGGAAGAAGGGACGACGGGGCGCGGTGCTCATTCTTCCTCTCCTCCTTCAACCTTGCTTTCCTCGCGACGCGGGCGACGCTCCGGACGATCGCCACGATCTCCTCGATCGCCTCTATCGCCGCGCGGGCCGCGGCGCTCGCCGCGGTCGTCGTCTTCCCGCTTGCGGAGCTGCGCGGAGGGACCCTCCTCCAGCTCGTCGACGCGCAGCGTCAACACGCGCAGAATGTCTTCGTTGATGCCCTGCTGGCGCTCCATCTCGGCGATCGCCGCCGGCGGCGCGTCGATGTTCATCAGGGTGAAATGCGCCTTGCGGTTCTTCTTGATCCGATAGGCGAGCGATTTGACGCCCCAATATTCGGTCTTGCCCACCGTGCCGCCGAGCGACGCGATGACGTTTTTGAACTGCCCGGTCAGAGCCTCCACCTGCTGGGGAGAAACGTCCTGACGGGCGAGGTAGACATGCTCGTAAAGAGGCATGGATTTTTCGCCTTTCCGTTGCCGCGAGCCGTTCCGGCGCCAAGCCCTTCGAGCGTTTCATAGGGGACCTGCCCCGGAAAGGCTCGAACAGGAAAGTTCGAAGGCGGAGACACGGGAAGACGGGGATCGAGCCCCTCGCTTTTTGGGCATATTCTTGTCCGAATATGCCCGTAAAGCGCTTCCGTTCAGCCCCCGGCCGGGAACCTCGCGATCGGCGGTTTATACCGGGCTTTAGGCAGGATGCAAGTATGCGAGGCGGTGCGGCTTGCCGGGGGGCGGCCGCGCCACTATGGTCCCGCCGTCCGGCCGCCGCCAGGAGAGATGAGATGACGCGGAAATTCAGACTATTCGCGCTGCTCGCCGGCCTCTCCGCGCTGCTTTCCGCCTGCGACAAATGCGGCGGTCTCCAGGAGCTTCGCGTGCCAGGCCAGCCGCACTCCTGCCAGGACGGCGCGCCCCGCTAAGTCTATCCCCAGGAAGCTGAAGCCGTTTTGATATAAAGTCGCCGCCCTGACGATAGGCGCGCCGGAGCCCCGTTTGTCGAACGCCAGCACCTTCCTCGACATGAAGCGCCGGGGCGAGAAGATCGTTGTCGTCACCGCCTACGACGCGCCGACCGCGCGTTTGGAGGTCGAGGCGGGCGTGGACATTATTCTCGTCGGCGACAGCGTCGGCGTAAATATTCTGGGCTACGCGCATGAGCGCGAGGTGACGCTCGCCGACATGGCGCATCATATTGCAGCAGTGAGGCGCGGCGCGCCCCACGTCTACATCATCGGCGACCTGCCCTATGCGACCTACGACACGCCCGAACAGGCGACCCAGAGTTCGCGCATCCTGCGCGAGGCCGGGGCCAATTGCGTGAAATTCGAAGGCGCGCGGCCTGAAATCGTGCGCGCTCTCACGGTGGCCGGCTTCGACGTCTGCTGTCATCTGGGACTTGAGTCGCAGCATCACGACGTCAAGCGGCGCCAGGGCAAGACGGCGCTGGCCGCCGCCAGGCTCTATGACGACGCGCTGGCGCTCGACGCCGCCGGGCAGAAATTTCTGGTGCTGGAGCTTGTGCCGCAAGAGCTCGCCGCCCGAGTCACGCGCGCGATCAAGGCTCCGACGATTGGCATCGGCGCCGGCGCCGAGACGGACGGACAAGTGCTCGTCATCAACGATCTTGCGGGGATCACCGAGCGCGAGTTCAAGCATAACCGGCGCTACGGCGCGGTCGGCGCGGCGCTGCGCGAGGCCGTCGCGTCCTATGCGCGCGACGTGCGCGCTGGCCTTTTTCCGGCGGAGGAGCACGTCTTCCACATGGCCGACGACGAGCGGGCGGCTTTCGAAAGCCTGCGGCCGTGAGTTCGTCAGATTTCCCCGTGGGGTTGCTCCTCGTCAATCTCGGAACGCCAGAGGCGCCCGACATTGCGTCCGTGCGGCGCTATCTCGCGCAATTTCTGTCGGACCGCAGAGTCGTCGATCTGCCGCGCGCGCTGTGGCTGCCGATCCTCTATGGCGTCGTACTCAACACACGTCCGCAGCGGTCGGCGAAGCTTTATGAATTGATCTGGAATAGCGACACGGGCGAAGGTCCGCTGAAGACCTTTACGCGCCTGCAAGCCGAGAAGCTGCAAGCGCGCATGGGCGGTTCGCGCGTTATCGTCGATTACGCGCTGCGCTATGGCGCGCCGTCGATCGCGACGCAGATCGAATCTCTGACAGCGAGAGGCTGCGAGCGGATCGCGCTGTTGCCGCTCTATCCGCAATATGCCTCGTCGAGCACCGGCTCCGCCGCCGACGCCGCTTTCGACGCGCTGCGCGACATGCGCAAACAGCCGGCCCTGCGCATCGGCGCGCCCTATTACGACGACCCTGCCTATATCGACGCGCTCGCCGCAAACATTAGAGGCGCGCTCGCCGCTCTCGATTTCGAGCCTGAGGTCATCGTCGCTTCATTTCATGGCCTGCCGCAGGCGCAGATCAATCGCGGCGATCCCTATCGCGATCACTGTGAAGCGACCTGGCGGCTGCTTTGTGGAAGGCTTGGAATGAGCCCGCAAAGTCTGCGGATCGCTTTTCAGTCGCGCTTCGGCCGCGTGCAGTGGATGGAGCCCTATACGTCGGACGTCGTGACCGAGCTTGCTGGCGAAGGCGTCAAGCGCATCGCCGTTGTCGCGCCTGGATTTTCCTCCGATTGCCTGGAGACGATCGAGGAGCTCGGCGTTGAAATTCGCGATCTTTTTCTTGCGAAGGGCGGCGAGAAATTCGCTCGCCTGTCCTGTCTCAACGACAGCGAGGAAGGCATGGCGTTGATCGAAACTTTGGCGAAACGCGAGACCGCGGGCTGGCTGTAGCGCGGGCTCGCAATAGTTTCTATAGCGATGCCTTTAGTCATCCACCGGCACAAGCTCTGGCCCGTGGTCTATCACCTGTCCGCCCGCTGGCCGGGACGCAACGTCGGATGCTCCGCTAGTCAAATTCCATGCGTGCGACTGGCCGCAGGTGATGCAGCAACGGGCGCAACCGCGCTTCCCACTAAGGCCGACGCCCCAATGAGAAGCCCTGTTCTGATAGGACCCGCCGTAGCAGATTTTTTCGCCCGGCTGGCATTGTCCCGCCGTCAGCGTGTGCTGACGTCCATCGTCGAGAATCCAGTGTCGCGTTGAGCTCGGCCATTGCCAACCGCGCCGCGTCTGCGAGAAAAGCTTGACCCAGATGATGTGGGGAGCTGAGTTAGTGAGTTTGAAGCTTGCGTTCTCGCTCCGCGCAGGCTCTGTGCCCATGATTGCGAACAAGAAGCCGAAAAGAACTGTCGCCAAAATTGTGCGCATAACATACTCCTGTAATATTTAGTGTTTCGAAATTGATTGGACGGTCGCACTCATGCGCCACATCCATGCTCTATAGTCATCCGCCCAAAAAGGGCACACGGTTAACGCTAGGCGGTCGAAATCGTTTCCGCTTTCAGCAAGTTTTTTAACCACATCACGAGCGCTGCTGTAGCTGACGCGCCTTCAGCGCCTGGATAGTTCCGTCAACAAGCCGCGCAGCGGCTGAAAATCGAAGCGGACCTCGTGGCGGCCTTCCGGAACAGCGACCGCGCGGAAGATCACGTTGGCCCGCAGAATGGGCGCTTCGACGCCATCGACGCGCGCAAACCACCACGGATGCCAGACGTCGTTTAAAACGAGCCATCCGCCGCCAGGAGGCGCGCTGACTTCGACGACGACGCGATCGTTTTCATATGAGTCGATCTTCGCCGTCGCCGGCGGCGCATCCTTGCGCGTATGACAGATCGGCGGCGCCTCGAGGAGCACCGTCTCGCGATAGTCGGCCTCCGGCCACTCCCCGCTTTTGATCATATCGGCGAAATCGACATGCAGGGCGCAGGTCGCGAGAATGACGCGCGGCATGGCGCGCGGATTTTCGTAAATGTGAACGTCGCCGATGCGCGTGAGTTCGACGAAGTCGCCCGGCTTGTAAGTCTCATCGATCTCTTCGATCGGAACGCCGGTCGCGACGAACCGCAAGCCGAGCATGTCCGAAACTATTGAGCGATAGGAAGGATAGAGTTTCGAAAACTCCCGCTGCTCTGGAAGCGCGAGATGATCGCCGGCGCCAGTTGCGTCTTCAAAGATGCGAAGCCGGATGGGGTTGTAGCCGAGATCGTGATCGAAGCCGTGGACGAGCGAGGCGTTGGGCCAATGAAAGTCGATCGCGGCAAGCTCAACGCGATCGCGGCGATCGGGCGCGGCTGTCTCTTTGAGCCTTTCGCGCAGATAGGCGATCACCGGATCCTTGCCATCGGGCCGCAAAACTTCGAACTGCTCGGGCGGCAAGGCCGTCGATTCATTGGGTCCATTGCCGATCGCGAGATCGGCGCTCATCAGCGCGGCGACGGCTGCGAGCAGATATGGGCCGCGCAATCGCTTATCGCGAGTCGCGAGAATGAGCGCGACGGCGAGCGCGGCGAAAATCGCGCTCGTCGCGAGCGGCCAGGAAGCCTGGACAAGATGTCCCTTCGCGCCCGCGACAAACATCGCAACTACGAAGAGCGCGACGACGACGGCGATGAGCCATGTGGCGCGCGGCGCGACGTCGCCGCGCTCGATCAGATTGAAGCCATAGCCCGCGAGTATCGCGAGGGTCACGCCGAACAAGAAGGTCGCGTCCGCCGGCCGACGCCAAAGATCGACGCCCGGCAGGTGATAAAAGAAAGCGAAGGCCGGCGTGTAGCGGCCGACGGCGTAAAAAAAGAAAAACAGCGCCGCGACGGCGAAAAAGCGAATGTCCTTATTCGCAAAGAACCGCTTCCCCATCGCCGCGATCAACGCGACGAGCGGCAATTCGCCCATGTAAACATTCGCCATATTGCGCGCGAGGAAAAGGTCCCGTTCGCCAACCGGCGGACCCCAAAAATCTTTGAGCGGACCGTCCGTTCCGAACATATTGGCGGAGATCAGCGTCAGGAAGGAGCCGGGCGGCAGCGAGCCTTTAAACGCGCCGTCGAGATCGATCTCCGGACGATTCGAATGCGCAGCGAGCTCCAGCGTGAAAGCGAGCGGAACGGCGATGATCGTCAGGCCGACGAGCCCCCCAGCCGCGAGCGGCGCCACCGCGCTGAGTTTTGGAGATTGATCGGTCGCGATGCGATAGGCGGCATAGGCGGACAGCGTCAACACGCTCAGGAACGCAACCTGATCTCGTCCCAACACCAACAGAGCGGCGACCGCTCCCGCCGCCGCGCCATAAAGCGCTGAACGGCGATCGAGCGCGCGCGCCAGCAGCCATAGGGTGACCGCCAACCAGGAAAGACTCATGATCTGCCCGACGTGCTGGATTCGCCATGCCGCCGAGCCGCCGAAAGCGAAAGCGCACGCAGCGAGCAGTCCACCTGCTGCGCTCCATCCGCGATCGCGGAAATAGGCGATGAAGGCGAGACCGCCCATCGCCAGCATCGCGAAAACGATTGCGTCGGCGAGCGCGAAGGAGGGCTCCGGAACGAGCGCGGCCGCCAGCAGAAAGAAGGGCGAGAAGATCAGCGATTGCGGATCGGCGATCTGCGGCATTCCAGCAAAGACGTTCGGCGTCCAGAAGGGCGATTGGCCGTTGTGCAAGGCGTGGGCGAGAAAGACGAATTGCGGATAGAAATGCGCCTTGGCGTCCCAGGGGATGGTGACGCGCCCAGCGAGCCATGGGAAGGCGAGCGCCAACGCGCAAAGGAGGAAGAACGCCGCGGCCAAGGCATATGGCTGACCTTCCGCATCGCCCGCGTTTGCGTCGATTCTTTGCATTGCCGCGTTCTAGCGGTTTCTAACCGCAGCCGAAAGCCGCGGCTTTGGCGCGCGCCTGAGGCCAAAACGCACGGCGAGCGCGTCAAGATCGACCGTTGCATGGCGCTTGTCGTCGGTTTCGAGCAAAAGGCGCAATCCCATCCCCCGAAGCATGTCAACGAAGGCGATGATGTCGGGATCGTCGGGCGTCCGGCCGAAAACGGGCGCGAGCTGCTCGGCCACGCCACGGGCGTGCGCTGCGAGCGTGCCTCGAATTTCGGCCTGGTCGCTCGCCTGGGCTACGACGCTCAAGAAGAAGCGCATCTTATTTCGATCGAACATGAGCCCGCGCACCGCCTCGACAGGATCGGCGTCGTTTTTCGCTGAACCGCGCTTCGGCTTATGCGCCTGCAGATGAGAGGCCTCCAGCGTCGCGGCGAGCAGATCCGTCTTGCGGGGAAAATAGTACGTCAGATGCGACTGACGCAGTCCGGCCGCGGCGGCGACTCGGGTTTGAGTCAGCGCAGAGACGCCCTGTTTCCTTAAAATTTTCAGCGCAGCGTCGAGAATGCGCTGACGCGCGCCCTTTTGCTCCGTCGCCATCTCAGCCCATTAAAAATTTTCGCCGCGCGAGCGTCGTATCAAAAAAAGCGCGTCGCGGAAACGCCTCCGCCGCTCTTGCGCCGCGGCGAGTTGGTAATATACCAATATGTCCGCGCGCCGCGCTGACGTTGGAGAGAAATTGATGAGATGTTTTCTAATTGTGACAATCGCTGCGGCGATGTGCCTGAGCGCGCGCGCCGATGACGGTTCTGACTCGGCGCGCCGGCTGCTTTTCGAAACATTCGACAAGCCCGAGTCGCGCCTCTTTGTTGACGCCGTTGTCGTTGAAGGCGACGCCGCCATCGCCGACTGGCGTCAAGGCGAACTCGGCGGTCGGGCGTTTCTCACGCGCAAGGGCGATAGGTGGAGCATTGCGCTCTGCGGAGGCGACGCCTTGACGGACAGCGCCACGCTCGAAAGGCTCGGCCTTTCGAAAGCGAACGCTGAGGCGCTTTCCAGACGTCTGGCGAGCGAGGAGAAACGGCTCCCTCCTGACGTCGTCGAACGTTTCTCCAAATTCGACGGCATGGCCGCCATCGAGGCGGACGGCAGCCATTCGTCGCTCGATCCGCATCACAAGCCCCTTCCCTGACCCGGTAACTGTTGCGATCGAGCAACAGCATCGAAAAAATACGCGTTTGCACGACCGCGCGGTTGCTCGGCTCAGTTTGGTATATTACCAAGATTCAGGCTCGGCGCTACCGCCGTTCCTCGTCTGACGCCTCGGCGGCGAGGCGCAGCTCGGGAATTTGAAAAAATATGGCGGCCCTTGCGAGAACGCTTTGCTCCATAACTATTCGGCGCGCCGGGACCTTTTGCATCGCGCTGCTCTTCGCGCTCGCGGCGATTTCATTCGCCGTCCCCGCGCACGCCTCGCAGGCGCCGCTTGGGACGGCCATGCAATGTTCCCAATCTTCCAAACCTGCGCAGACGAAACATCCTTTTGGCGGCGACAAATGCTGTCCGCTCTGCGGTCATAGCCAGAAGGAGCCGAGGCTCCTTCCTGCCGAGCCCGCATCTGGCGAAATCGCCTATGCGCCTCCGCGCGCCGCAAGTCGGACGTTCTGCGTCTTTCAATCGCCGGCCGAAAAAAACGTCCGCGAGCGCTCGCGCGCCGCGCCGCGTGCGCCGCCCTCTTTCTCCTGATCCGTCAGTCTTTCCCCTAACGATCGCGCGGCGAGAGGCCGCTCAGGAGATACCCATGTTTCGGACCGGCTTGCAGCGCGGCGCATCCGCCGTCGCTCTCGTTATTTTGCTCGCAGATTCAAGCGCCCTCGGACAGCAGAGCTTGCCGACCATCGATATCGGTGGGGCCAGACCGCCCGTCGCCGGACGCGGCGGCGGTCGCGCCCTGTCTCCGACAGCCGGACCGGCTTCCGCTGAACCGGCGCCCGGCGGCGGCGGGTCATTGACGGTCCCCTCGGTCGCCCAACAACGCCGCGAACTTGAACGCACAGTCGGGTCCGTCGCCTTCGTCGACGCCAATACGCCGGCGATTCAAACCCGCTATGTCCATGACCTGCGCGATGCGCTCAAGGACGTTCCGGGCGTCTATGTCGAAAGCCGTTATGGACAGGAACTGCGTCTTTCGATCCGCGGCTCAAACCTGACACGCGACTTCCATCTGCGCGGATTGGAGCTACTGCAGGACGGCATTCCGATGAACTACGCCGATGGCGCCGGCGACATGTATCAGATCGATCCCAAATATTTCCGCGCAGTCGAAGTCTTGAAGGGCGGCAATGCTCTTGCATATGGCTCCTCGACGCTCGGGGGCGCGATCAATTTCATCTCTCCAACCGCCTATACGGCGCTGGCGCCGAACATTTCGTCGATCGAAGGCGGCAGCTATGGGACGGTGCGCGGACAAGCGCAGATGTCGCGCATCATCGGCAATTTCGACTTTCTCATCAACGGCACATTCACCCACGCCGACAACTACAGAAAACATTCGACGACCGATTACACGCAGCTTAACGGCAATATCGGCTACCGCTTTTCCAACGATCTCGAAACGAGATTCTATTTCGGCGTCTACGACACCTGGCAATTGCTGCCGGGACAATTGACGCTCTTCGACGCCCGCAACGATCCGAGATTGTCTCTGCCGCCCTTTCCGCCGGGCTTCGGTTCGGACGGCTTTGGCGCCAATCAGGCAAGAAACGTCAAGAACTGGCGCGTTTCCAACAAGACGACGATCTTGAGCGAGTTCGGCCGCATCGATCTCAACGGCTGGTACACGAGCAATTATCTCTATCATCCGATTTTTGTCGTCATCGAGCAGGAAGGCGGAACCTGGGGTTTCACGCCGCGGCTCACCTCGAATTTCCTCGTCGACGGACATCCCAATGAACTTATTCTCGGCGGGCGTGTCTGGGGCGGCTCTTCGAGCGACAATTGGTACGACAACTACAATGGCATGCGGCTCAATCCCTATGGCGCAATACCGGCGAATTTCGCCAATGCGCAGTTCTCCTTTCCACCCTATTCATTCAACGGACTCGCGCAATTCGGCGCGGCGAATTCATGCTTTGGCTTTTGCGGCCTGTTCATCAATCCTTGGTTGGATCCGCGCCTCCGCAATAACCGGATGACGGCGCTCAATCTGGAAGCCTATTTCGAAAATCGATTGCATATCGCCCCGCAGCTCATCTTCATGTTCGGCGCAAAGCTTTTCGCCGATACGCGCCGCTATACGGTTCTCGGCGGCATTCCTTTCGAGCCTATTCCCGGCGTGGCGGACCAAGTCTACCGCGGCATCGTTCCGAAAGTCGGCCTGATGTTCGAAGCGACGCCGGACATTCAGTTCTTCGCCGACATGACGGGAAGCCGCGACGTGCCTGACTTCATCGATTTAACGCAAGGCGTGTTTCCGCCGCCGCGCGACGGCACGAAGTTCACGCCGCTCGCGGCGCAGAAAGCCTGGACAGGGGAGCTCGGCGCGCGCGGCAGATGGGACCGCTACACTTGGGACGTGACCTTTTACCATTCGGAATTGCAGGACGAGCTGCTGAAATTCACTGCCAATCCTGGCCTCGGCATTCCGGCGACGACATTTAACGCCAAGCGCACCATGCACCAGGGCGTTGAATTCGCGGCGAGCGCCGAACTCTTGCGCGATATTTTTGCGCCCGATGCGGGAGACACGCTGACGCTGTCACAGGTCTGGACGTGGAATGATTTCCGCTTCGTCGGCGATCGCGACTTCGGCGATAATCAGCTGGCCGGCATTCCGCGCCATATCTTGCGCACGACGCTTTCCTACTGGCGGCCTGCCGACGGACTCTATCTCGCGCCACAGATCGATTGGGTTCCGGAAGGCGCCTATGTCGACTACGCGCACACGCTGCAGGCGCCAGGCTATGTCTTGTTCGGCGTTCAGACGGGCATGAAGCTTCCTTACGGCCTGTCCTTCTATGTCGAGGCGCGTAACCTAACCAATCGCCACTACATCAGCGACGTGACGACGATCGTCGACGCGCGCGGCCTCGATCCGCGCGTCTTCTATCCGGGCGTGGGGCGAGCGGTGTATGGCGGCTTGCGCCTCGCGTTCTAGCAAGGGCCGAGCGGCGCTTTCCGGCGCCGCTTCCGCCTTAGCAGCGTTGGGCGATCGGCAGGGCGGGGCATATATAGCACTGGCGCGCCGGCCGCCTTCGCCGGCCCACCAGGGCGCACTGCTTGTCGATTCAATCAACGTTGGAAAACCTCGCAGTTGCTCAGGCAGGCGCGCCGATGCTGCGCGTCGAAGGACTCAGCAAGTCCTATCCCACGCCTCAGGGCCCCATTCCCGTGCTGCGCGGGGTGGATTTCACACTCGACGCTGGCGCCAGTCTGGCGCTGACCGGCGAATCCGGCAGCGGCAAGAGCACGCTCATCCATCTTGTCGGCGCGCTCGATGACGCCGATTCTGGCGAGGTCGTTCTCGATGGCGTTGCGCTGACGCGGCTGTCGGAAAACGCGCGGGCTGCGATACGACGCGAAAAGATTGGCGTCGTCTTCCAGCAGTTCAATCTGATCCCGAGCCTCACTGTCGCTGAGAATCTTGGCTTTCAGGCGCGATTGGCCGGGCGCTACGATCCTGCATGGCAGGAAGAACTGACCCAGCGTCTGGGACTTTCCGCGCTCGCGGCGCGTTATCCCGAGGAGCTTTCAGGGGGACAGCAGCAGCGCGTCGCCATCGGCCGCGCGCTCGCCGTGCGCCCAAAGCTTTTGCTCGCCGACGAGCCTACCGGCAATCTCGACGAAGCGACGGGCGATAATGTCATGTCGCTCGCGCTCGACCTTGTCGCGGCGACGGGCTGCGCCTTTTTGATGGCGACTCACAACGAACGGCTGGCCGCTCGGCTGCAAAAGCGCGTTCGGTTGGAATCGGGTTTCCTGGCGCAATGAAAGAGACGCTCTGGACGCTCGCCGCGCTCGCGAGTCACTGGCGCCGACGGCCTGGAAACCTCGGAATGCTCCTTCTCGGACTCGCTATGGCGACCGCCTTGTGGAGCGGCGTGCAGGCGCTGAACGCTCAGGCGCGCAACAGTTATGACGCCGCGACGGCGGCGGTTTCCGGCGGTGGCGCAAGAACGCTCGGTTCCTCTCGCAGCGGCCTGTTCGATCAGGATCTCTTCGTGAAGCTGCGTCGCGCCGGCTTCAACGTCTCGCCCGTTTTGGAAGGCTTAGTCCGCATCGGAGAACAAAACGTTCGCATCATCGGCGTCGAGCCGCTGTCGCTGCCGCGCCGATCGCCGATTGCGCGCATGCGGTCGCGAGCGGACCTGATCGAAGATTTCTTTTCAGGTCCCGGCCGCGGCTTCGCTTCGCCCGAGACCTTGCGCCGCTTTAATCTTGCGGAGGGCGCGCAGCCGCTAACCAATCGCGGTCGGCAGCTTCCGCCGCTTGCCGCGCTTGCCGAAGCGCCGCCCGGCGCCATCGTGGTCGACATCGGAGTCGCGCAGCATCTGCTCGATCGACACGAAAAACTTTCGCGTCTCATCATGGCCGATGACGAGACGCTCGACGAAGCGCGGCTTAAAAGCATAGCCGGAGACGCGCTTCGGCTCGTCGCGGCAAATGAAGAAAGCGAACTCGACCGCCTCGCCGACAGTTTTCATCTCAATCTTACCGCTTTCGGCTTCCTCGCTTTTCTCGTCGGACTGTTCATCGTCCACGCCGCTTACGGCCTCGCCTTCGAGCAGCGCTTGCCGACCCTGCGCACTTTGCGCGCGCTCGGCGTTGCGCCAATGCATCTCGTCGCGGCCATGGCGTGGGAAATTGCCGTTCTCACCCTTGCCGCCGGCGGCGTGGGCGTGATCGGCGGTTATGCGTTGGCGCGGGCGCTTCTGCCGGATGTGGCGAGAAGTCTCGAGAGCCTCTATGGCGCGCAAATTTCGGAAAACCTTGCGCTCGACGCGCGTTGGTGGTTTTCCGGGCTCGCAATGGCCGGCGCCGGGGCGGTTCTTGCGGCGGCAAGCGGTTTACTGAAAACATTGCGGTTGCCGCCGCTATCCGTCTCGCGTCCAATCGCCTGGCGCGCCGAGCATCACAGCTATCTGCGACGACAGACGGCGCTCGCGGTCCTTGCTCTTGTCGTTGCAGCTTGCGCCTACGGATTTGGCAAGGGGCTCGCGTCGGGGTTCGCCGTCATCGGTCTTACGCTTCTTGCCGCCGCGCTTTTCTTGCCCGTCGGCCTCGCCGGCGCCCTGGCGCTCGGCGAACATGTCGCGCGCCGGCCGCTCGCCCGCTGGTTCTTCGCCGACGGACGGCAGGAAATTTCCGGCCTGTCGCTTGCGCTGATGGCGCTGCTCATAGCTCTTGCCGCCAACATCGGCGTCGGCGGCATGGTCGAGGGTTTTCGACAGACATTCGGCCGCTGGCTCGACGCGCGCCTCGTCGCCGAGATCTATTTCGAAGCTGCGACGCCCGCAGACGCGCAAGACATCGAGACATGGGCGCGCAAACAACCCGAAATATCGGCCATTTTGCCTGTCTTTCGCGCGAAGACGCGCATCGGCGGTTGGCCGGTCGACGTCTTCGGCATGACGTCTCATGAAACCTACACGGCGCATTTTCCATTGCTCGACGCCGAGCCGAACGTATGGACGGCTCTGCACGACCAAGACGCAGTCCTTGTCAGCGAGCAATTGGCTCGGCGCCTCGGTCTCGGCGTCGGCGCGATGATCGACGTGCCAACGTCACATGAAGACTGGCGCGCGCGCGTCGTTGGCGTCTTTCCCGATTACGGCAATCCGAAAGGCCAGCTCCGCATCGACCATGAGAAGTTGAAGCGCTATTTCGACGACGCTTCGGGCATACATTACAGCCTGCGCGCCGCTCCCGACGCGACGCCGCGCGTCATCGAAGACTTGCAACAGCGCTTCGACGGAAAAATCGCGCGCATCGTCGATCAGTCCGAACTCAAGGCGCTATCGACGGAGGTCTTCGAACGCACATTCGCCGTGACAACGGCGTTGAACACGCTGACGCTGATCGTGTCCGGCGTCGCGCTTTTCGCGAGTCTGCTGACGTTGAGCGAGATGCGGCGCGCGCGCATCGCGCCCGTCTGGGCGTTAGGCGCAACGCGATCACAGCTAGCCGGACTAGAAATGATCCGAGTGCTCGCATTCGCCGCAGGCGCAGCGGTTCTTGCAACGCCGCTCGGCCTGTTCATGACCTGGTGTCTTGTCGCGATCGTCAACGTCGCCGCCTTCGGATGGCGGCTTCCGTTCCATATGTTTCCGGCGCAATGGCTTGTGGTTTTGCTGATCGCGCTTGGCGCAGCATTCTTCGCCGCGCTTGTTCCGCTCGTAAGACTCGCGCGCTCGGCGCCGACGGAATTGCTCCGAGTCTTCTCCAATGAAAGATAGGCGCTCGATTTCGAGGCGATCGGCGCTGCTTCTGGCGCTGTCGTCCAGCGGCGCGCTCGCGAAAGGCTTCGGTGGACTCGCCGATAAAGCGCCGGGCTTCGCGGTTCCGCAACCGGGAACGCCGCTCGTCTTTCCAAAGGACCATGGTCCCCATCCAAATTTTCGCACGGAATGGTGGTACGTCACCGCAAATCTATCCGGCGCCGACGGCGCCTCTTATGGCGTTCAATGGACGCTGTTTCGCCATGCGCTGGAGCCAAACGCGACGCGCGGCGGCTGGAATGACCGCAATGTTTGGATGGGCCATGCGGCGGCGACGAGCACGAGCGAACATTTATTCGCACAAAAATTCGCGCGCGGCGGAATCGGTCAGGCTGGCGTCGAGGCCACGCCTTTTCGCGCCTTTATCGACGATTGGGTTCTTGAAACGCGCGACGATTCGACGGGCGCCGGGATCGAGCGCCTACGCGTTTTAGCGGGAGACAGAGACTTCGCCTATGCGCTCGATCTCACCGCGACCGGGCCGATCGTATTGCAAGGCGAAAGCGGCTACAGCCGCAAATCCGAGACCGGTCAGGCGTCCTATTATTTCAGCCAGCCATTCTTCAAAGCCGAAGGCTCGATTTCGCTCCATGGGCGCAAAATGCAGGTCTCCGGCCGCGCCTGGATGGATCGCGAATGGTCGAGTCAGCCGCTCGGTCCCGATCAAAAAGGCTGGGACTGGTTTGCGCTCCACTTGGACGGCGGCGCCAAGCTGATGCTGTATCGCATGCGCAGCGTCGAGGCGGCGCCGCATCTTTTCGGAAATTGGATAGACGCCGGAGGCGCAACCTCGCTACTGACCGGCGAAGACATCGGCCTCGAGCCTTTGGAGACAATACGCATCGCCGATCGCGACGTGCCGATCAGATGGCGCGTGCAGATTAAAAGTCGCGGCCTCGACATCAAAACGCAACCGCTCAATCCGCGAAGCTGGATGGGAACTGATCCCGCCTATTGGGAGGGACCGATCCGGTTCAGCGGTTCGCACATAGGCGAGGGCTATCTCGAAATGACGGGCTATTGAGATTCAGCGGCCCAGAGCGCTTCCCGATCACATGGAATCATGTGATCGATAAGGAATCACTCAAAATCAAAACGTTGGAGCAGGTTCTCATCGAAAAGTCTGTCAACTTTTTCGAAAACCTGCTCTAGCGAAAGAAATGGAAGAAGACGCCCTTTGTTTCACGGAGCTTTTTCAAATGAACGGCGGCGAGTTCGGCCAATCGCCGTTCGCCGGCGCGCGTGATGACGACGAGTGATCGGCGGCGGTCCTTCGGATCGGTCTTTCGCCTGACAAGCTTGGCTTGCGCCAAACGCGACACCAGTTCCGCAGCGCTGTGGTCGCGGATCATCAGCTGCTCGGCGAGTTCGCCGACGCTGATATGTTTTGCGCCTCTATAGGTGCGCACCACGAGCAGCGCCTGATACCACTGCACGGTGACGCCATGATCGGCGGCGACCTGCTCGCTAAACGCGAGAAACCGGCGCAACGCGTAACGAAAATGCGCGAGGGCGGCCAAGTCTTCCTCGCTTGGCGCCTTGCGCAACATCCCCTGCGGTTGCTCGAAAAGATTCAATCAAAATCCTTTCTTTTGGAGTGGGTCAGCGCGCGAGCGACCCGTTTGTCACAGGGAAGTACAATCGTCAAAACCTCGTCACTATGCCGTCTATCTATTAGAAATACCAGTATTATTTGGAATAAAGGCTTAAGCGCTCGCCTCTGGCCGCGATCGCCTCAGCGCAACCGATTCAACGCACCGCCATTCAAGCCGCTGGCCTTCAGTCTTAAAGAGATTCTCGCCGCTTGCAGCGAAGCTGCGAGTCATCGAAAATCTCGCGGATTAGAGCGTCTGCTTCCCTGCTTCGCAACGAACCTTATCAAAGCTTTCGCGGCTACGGCGCGTCTCGGTAGCCGATCCGGAGACCCGCATGTCGGAAAAGATCGTCGTTTCGAGAGAGCAAGGGGTTCTGCGCCTGCTGATGAATCGACCCGAAAAGAAGAATGCGCTCGACCGCGAAATGTATCGCGCATTGATCGCAACCCTCGAAGCGGCGGCTGGAGACGACGCGGTGCGCGCCGTTGTCTTCGCCGGCGCCGGCGGAAATTTCACCGCAGGCAACGACCTTGCAGACTTTCGCGACTACGCCCCAAGCGCCGAAACCTTTCCAGCGCTTGGCTTCATTCGCGCTGCAGCGGCCTTCGAAAAGCCGCTCGTCGCCGCCGTCGCGGGCGACGCCGTTGGAATCGGGACCACGCTGCTCTTCCATTGCGACCTCGTCTACGCGAGCCTAGATGCGCGCTTCAAAATGCCATTCATCGATCTCGCTTTGCCCCCGGAAGGCGCTGCAAGCCTACTTGTCCCCGAGCGCTTCGGGATGGCCAAAGCTTCCCAATATCTGTTGCTTGGAGAGGGCTTCGACGGCGCAGAGGCGCTACGGCTTGGCCTTGCGAACGCTCTGGCCTCGACCGAAGAAGTCCTCGATCTCGCCACGGACGCCGCGCGTCGCCTCGCGGCCAAGCCGGCTAAAGCGCTTCGCGCGGCGCGGCGGCTCATGCGCGGCGACCCCCGCGAGATTCTCGGACGAATTGACGCAGAGGCGGCAGTTTTCGCTGAGGCCCTTATGTCGGCCGAAGCGCGCGAGCGCTTTACCGCCTTTTTCGCTTCGAAGGCGCGTTAGCCTTCAGCGCGGCGCGACCTTCGCCGCTTGCGTTGCCGACGCGCTTCTCCCAAATATTAAGTCGGACATGGGCGCCTGCGCCGCGAAGGGCGGGCGCACAAATGGGCTGATTGGAGAATTATGCGCGATCCTTACGACGTTCTCGGCGTGGCGAAATCGGCGAGCCCCGCCGAAATCAAAAAGGCCTATCGCCAGCTCGCCAAGAAATACCATCCCGATCGAAACAAGGACGACGCGAAGGCCAAGGAACGCTTCTCCGAGATCAACTCGGCTTATGAAATCGTCGGCGACGAAAAGAAAAAGGCGCAGTTCGATAAGGGCGAGATTGGACCGGACGGGAAGCCCCGCTTCACCGGCTTCGAAGGCTTCGGCTCAGGCGCAGGCGCAGGCGGAGGTCCTGGCGGCTTCACGCGCGGCTGGCGCACGGGCGGCGGGGCGCCCGGCGGCGACCAGCACTTTGAATTTCACTTCGGCAATGAAGCGGCCGGGGGCCGGGGGGGCTTCGAGGACATCCTTTCAGATCTCTTCAGCAGCGGGGGCCGTCGTCGCGCCGGACCGCAGCCGATCCGAGGCGACGACGTCGTCGCCACCGCGACCGTGCCGCTTGAAACGGTGGCCCACGGCGGATCGGCGCGCGTCATCCTGCCGAGCGGACGAACGCTCGAGGTCAAGATTCCGGCCGGAATCGAAGACGGGCAGCAGATCCGCCTGCGCGGCCAGGGACAGCCCGGCGCGATGGGGGGCGAACCCGGCGACGCCATCGTCACGGTGAAAGTCGCGCCGCATCCTTATTTCAAACTGGACGGCCGTGATTTGCGGCTGGAGCTGCCGGTGACCGTTTATGAAGCCACGCTCGGCGGGCGAATCCCGACGCCGACGCTCGATGGCCAGGTGGAGCTGACGATCCCGCCGCACTCGAACAGTGGACGGGTTCTGCGGCTGCGCGGCAAAGGCCTTCCGGCGTCGGAAGGGAAGATCGCCGGCGACCTTTATGTCTCGTTGAAAATCATGCTGCCGGAGAAATCATCCAGCGATCTCGACGCGCGGATGCGGGAATGGCGCGATGCGCACCCTTACGATCCGCGCGCCAAAATATCGTAAGGCCCTCGGCTATTTGGATTCAGTCGGCGGCGTAAGGACGGCGGCCGCAGCAGCTTCCGCCGCAGCCTGCATTGCGTCGGGCGGCAGCGCGCCGACAAGCACAAAGGCGAAGCCGGAAGCGCGCCATTCAATGACAGTGACGCCTTGGCCGCGTTGGCCTGAGGGCGCAGCGACAGCCTCGGCGCGCTCGAAATAAAGACCGACGCGCGCGCCGTCATCGCGCTGATAAATGAGAAACGCCGCCGGCGCCGCGACGCCTGGCGCAACGCGTCCGCCAAGAAGCCGCAATCCGACGCCGTCCAAATCCGGCGCGCGCGAAAAGCCCACGCGCTCCTGAAGCCATGTGAGAAGCTCGTCGTGATGGGCGGCGTCGATCTCAACTGGCCGCGCGTCGAGAATATAGGTGGCGTAGGTCAGCCCAGCGCGCGCGGCATAGCTCGTGGCGGCCCTCGTCAACGTCGGGCTCTGCGTCGGCGGCCGGCTGGCCAAGAAGAGCAGCGCCGCAACCGCGACGGCCGCGCCAGCGACGAGCGTGAGCAGCGTCGAGGCGAGCGCTTGCCGGCGCCGGCTGGCGCGGATTTCATCGAGCTTGCGCATCGGACGCGGCGCTGCGCCCGGTCGCCCCCAATGAATGGCGCCGGTTTCGATCGGTCCCTGGCCGACGGGCGGCGCAGGCGGCCGCGCAGCCGCCTCGCGCAGGGACAGCGGCGCCGGCTCGAGCGCCACGGGTTCAAAAGCCGCCCGCAGCGCGGCGTTCTGGCGCCGCCAGCCTTCGACGAGCGCCGCGTCCTCGGGATGCTGCAGAAGATGGTCTTCGACCTTGCGCCGGCGCTCGGGATCAAGCTCCCCGTCGACAAGCGCGTGCAGATCGGCTTCTTCAATGAGGGCCGAAGGCGTCATAGCCGCTACTTCACGACCCGCAGATGCGAGGCGGCGCGACGTCCGCTCTCGAGCGGCGCGACTGGCCGCAATCCTTCGGCGCCCAACGCCATGCGGGCGCGCATCAACTGCGCCAGCGCCGTCTCTCGACTCGCGCCGACGATACGCGCCGCGGCGTCATAGCCGAAGCCTTCGAGCGAGACGAGCAGCAGCACGGCGCGCTCGTCAAAGGCGAGACCCGCGAGTCCGTGAACGATCGGCGGGTGTCGCGCCGCAGGGCCGGGAGCATTCCCGAGCTTTTTCTCGGCGAGCGCGACGAGCGTCGCATAGGTTTCGATTCGCGCTTCGGCGAGGTCTGCGGGGCGCAGCTCGCGGGAGCGGATGCGCGCGCCGACCGATTGCAGTGCGCTTTGGACGAGATCGTCCGCGATCGCGGGTCCGGCGCCGGCGCAGAGCGCGCGGGCATAGCGCCTCAAGGCCGGAGTCGCTCCGCCCAGTCCCGCTATGATGTCGGCTCTTCTGCCCATGCGGCCCGCTCCGCTCGGTCTTTTGCCTGTCTGCGCGGCCAGTGACGTTTCCTATCAAATGATAGGGCAAAGCCGCCCGATTGGCTACGGTTGGCCGCTCAGGCGCGTTCGATTTCCTGTTTCAGCGGCCTGTGGCGCGAGGGTTTCCTTTGCGCCAAAACCACGCTAAAGGGCGCGCAACCGCGAAAGCAGATTTCACGCCCAGGAAATGGACACGCATGACACAGCAAGCTGCGCCCGCCGCTCTTTTCGCCGGACTTCTTAAGGGAAAAAAAGGGCTCATTCTGGGCGTCGCCAACAATCGCTCGATCGCCTGGGGCATCGCCAAGGCCTGCGCCGACGCCGGCGCCGAACTCGCGCTCACTTACCAGATCGAGGCGCTTGAAAAGCGCGTGCGTCCGCTGGCGGCGGAGATCGGCGCGACCGTCGTTGGCCGCTGCGACGTCGCCGAGCCGGAAACAATGGACGCCGTCTTCGCCGAGATCGAAAAGCTCTGGGGCAGACTCGATTTCGTCGTGCACTGCCTCGCCTATTCCGACAAGGACCAGCTCGACGGGCGCTATGTCGAGACGACGCTGGAAAACTTCCAGATGTCGCTCAACATCTCCTGCTACTCCTTCACCGCTCTGGCGCAGCGCGCCGAAAAGCTGATGACCGACGGCGGCTCGCTCTTAACGCTCACCTATTACGGCGCCGAGAAATGGATGCCGCATTATAATGTGATGGGCGTGGCGAAAGCGGCGTTAGAGGCCTCGGTGCGCTATCTCGCCGCCGATCTCGGCGTGAAGAACATCCGCGTCAACGCGATTTCGGCGGGACCGATCAAAACGATGGCGGCCTCAGGCATCGGCGACTTCCGCTATATCCTGCGCTGGAACGAATATAATTCGCCGCTGCGCCGGGTCGTGACGATCGAGGAAGTCGGCGAGACGGCGGTCTATCTCTTGTCGCCGCTGGCGCGCGGCGTCTCCGGCGAAGTGCTGCATGTCGACGCCGGCTATCATGTGGTGGGCATGATGAATCCGTCAGCCGCGCCGAAAATGGCGGATCTCTTGGCGCTATTGCCGCAGGAGAAGTGACGCGCTTGCCGCGTCATGCCCGTGCTTGTCGCGGGCATCCACGTTCGGGCAGAGGGCGCGAGTGCTGTTTGGCTTTCACGGCGGCAAGCTGCACGCCTCTCACCAAATCCGGCGGGCTCCGCTGTCCGAACTTGCGCCAGCTCCGGCGAGAACAGTTCGGCTGCAACAAACAAAGAGTCGCACTCAACAGACCAATTCCGCGACGGAAATTGCCTATTGATCCTGCGCGCCTTCGCTGAAGTCGCCGCCGCCTTCGATGATTTCAGCCGGCGGCGCGGGCGGGATTAGAAAGATGCTGCGCAAGACCGGTCCGACAAGCAGCAACAGCGCGGGGCCGATAAACATGCCGCCGACGACGACCGTCGCCAGCGGGCGCTGAACCTGGGAGCCGATGGCGTGGGAGAGCGCGGCCGGGAGAAGGCCGACGCCTGCAGAGAGCGCCATCATCAGCATCGGCCGCATGCGCTGTTCCGCGGCGTAAGTCACGGCCTCGATGAAGCCCATTCCCTGATTCGAGAGTTCCTTCCAATAGGTGATGTTGAGAATGCCATCCATCACCGCGACGCCGAACAAGGATACGAAACCGATGGCCGCCGAGACGCTGAGCGGCAGATCGGCGACATAAAGCGCGATCACGCCGCCGCCAATGGCGAAAGGGATGCCTGCGAGCGCCACCAGGCTTTCCCGGAATGAATTAAACAGGCTGTAGAGCAAGGCGAAGATGAGCAGGAAGGAGAGCGGCACGACGACCGCGAGCCGCTTTTTCGCCTGTTCGAGGCTGCCGAACTCGCCGGCCCAGAGTATCTGGTAGCCGACTGGAAGCGGCACGTGCTGTGCGATTCTTTGCTGTGCCTCGGAGATCGCCGAGGCGAGGTCGCGATCGCGGACGCTGAATTTGACCGGAACGAAGCGCTGGCTCTGTTCGCGGTAAACAAAGGAGGCGCCCGTATCGAGCGAAATCTGCGCCACCTCCTTCAAAGGAATGTAAAAATTCTGCGTATTCGCGCCCGCCTGCGCGGCGACCTTCACATTTTCGATCGCCTCGATCGATCCGCGATAGGTCGGGGCCAGCCTGACGACCGCTTGAAACTGCCGGTCGCCTTCGAGCACGGCGGTCGCCGGCGCGCCGCCGATCGCCGCCTGAATGACGCTGTTGATATCGGCCGCGGTCAGGCCATAGCGGCCAGCCTTGGCCCGATCGATCTTTATGTTGAGGTTGGGCTGGCCGAGTGTGTGCAGCACCGCGAGATCGGCGATTCCTTCGACGAGTCGCAACTGCTCCATCACCTTGTCGGCGATGCGCTCGAGCGTATCGAGCTCGGGACCGACGATCTTGATCGAATTCGCGCCCCGGACGCCCGAGACGGCTTCGTTGATATTGTCCTGAATAGGCTGGGAGAAATTAAAAAGCACGCCAGGCAGCGCCGCCCTTAATTCTTTGTCGAGCTGCTTGGTGAGCGCCTCTTTGGTAAGCCCCGACGGCCATTCGTCCATCGGCTTTAAGGGCGCGAATAGCTGCACTTCCGCAAATGAAGACGCCTCGCTGCCATTATCCGGTCGTCCATGCTGAGAGATGACGGTGACGATCTCCGGATGGCTAAGAAGTATCTCCCGCATCTTTCGCGTCGCCGCTTCGCCGACGCGCAGCGATGTCGTCGGCGGCAGATTGGCGCGAATCCAATAGCTGCCTTCTTCCAGCGCGGGCAGGAATTCGGCGCCGAGCCGCGAAGCCATGAGGCCCGACAAGCTCAGGAAGGCAGCGCCGACGCCAAGTATCGCCAGCCGGTGCGAGATCGCCCAACCCAGCGCCGGGTTGTAGATCGACCGCAACCAGCGAACGATCAGCGTTTCCGCCTCCTCGATGCGGACGGGCAGGAGAATCGCCGCAAGAACCGGGGTGACGGTGAAGGTCGCAACCAGGGCGCCGATCAGCGCATAGGCATAGGTTCTCGCCATGGGTCCGAAGATTTGGCCCTCGACGCCCGTCATGGTGAAAAGCGGCAGGAAGGCCGTGACCGTGATCGCCCCGGTGAAAAAGACAGCCCTGTCGACCTCCATCGCGCTGATGAAAATGAGCCGCAACCGGTCGTCCCAGATCTTTCGCGCACCCGACGCGCGCGTCTTGTCGGGACCCCAGAATCCTTGCGCGAAAAGTTTGAGGAGGCGTGCGCGTTCAGAAGGCTGGGATTGGAAATTTCGGAAAATGTTTTCGATGAGAATGACGCCTGAATCGACGATGATGCCAAAATCGACGGCGCCCATGGAGAGCAGATTGGCGTCCTCCTCGCGCGCGACGAGGATGGCGATTGCGAAGAGCAGCGCGAGCGGAATGTTGGCCGCGACGATGAGCGCGCTGCGCAAGTCGCCGATGAAGATCCACTGAATCAGGAAGACGAGAATACAGCCGAAAACGAGATTGTGCAGAACGGTGTGCGTCGTCACGCCGACGAGCGCGCCGCGGTCGTAATAGGGCTCGAGTCTTACGCCCGGCAGCAGTTTCGACGCATTGATCCTATCGATCTCCTGCTCGACGCGTGGAAGGATTTCATTCGTATGCTGCGTGCGCCCCATCACGACGATGGCCGCGACGACGTCGTCTTCGCGATCGCGTCCCAGGACGCCAAGGCGAGGCGCCGAGCCCACCGTTACCCTGGCGACGTCCTTGATCTGAACGGGAACGCCATTCACTTGGCCGAGCACGATGTTTTCGATGTCGTCGGTGCGAAAGCCCTTGGTCACGTCGCCGTTGCCGCCGTCGTCGATCAACCCGACCCCGCGAATGTTCACCGACTGCTCGCCGAGTTCGATCTCGCGCCCGCCGACATTGAGATTGGAATTGGCGAGCGCCGTCACGACCTGCGGCACAGTGATGTTGTGCGCTTCGAGCTTCCCCTGATCGACTTCGATCGAAAATTGCTTGGTAAGCCCGCCCCATGAGTTGATCTGCACCACGCCCGGGATCGTCAGCAAGCGGCGTGCGACGACCCAATCCTGAATCGTCCGCAAATTGGTCAAACCAAAATTCGGCGGGCCGACGACCTGATATCGAACGATCTCGCCGACGAGGCTCGATTGCTGAATGGTCGGCACCAGCCCGTTCGGCAGTTTGAGACGCTGTTGAATGCTTGTCGAAGTCTGGACGTAGGCAAGATGCGGATCGACGCCATATTCAAAAGTCACGCGAACGAAGCTCAATCCGTAAAAGGACGTCGAGCGAATGTTCGTCACCTTAGGCGTCGCATAAAGCGAGGTCTCCATCGGGATCGTGTAATATTTCTCCATTTCCTCGGCCGAGAGGCCCGGCGCCTGCGCGCTGATTTCCAAAATGACGGGCGCCGGATTGGGATAAGCTTCGATGTTGAGCCTTGCGAAAGAGAAGGCTCCGAAAATGATAAAGGCGACGAGGCCGAGAATAACGGTCAGCCGTCGGGTCAGTCCGAACTCGACGATGGACTTGAGCAACGACGACCTCCCCTTCCGCGTTGGCGCGTTCTGGCGCGCTGACTAATTGGCCTCGCCGATGGCGGCCTGATTACTGAGAAAAATCGCGCCTTCGCCGACGACGAGTTCGCCCAATTGGAGACCAGACAGGATCTGGACGAAGCCGTTCTGGCGCAGGCCTGCCGTCACCACGCGCCGCACGAAGCGCCGACGGTCTTTGGTGACCCAGCAAACCATTGTCCCATCGCCCTCCCGGACCACGGCGCTCTGAGGCGCAGCGAGCGCAACAATCGGCTCACCGACCCTGATGCTGAAATTCGCGAACATGCCCGCGCGCAGAAGATGGTCCGGATCGTCGATCTCGATCCTCGCCGCCTGCCGGCGCGTGATCGGATCGACAGAGGGGCCAAGCACGGTGATCCGGCCGTCGAAATCGCGGCCTGGGTAGGCGGCGACTCTCGCTTTGACAGGCTGACCCACCCGCAGCAGCGGCGTGTCGCTTTCCACGACATTCGCGACCATCCACATGGTTGATGTGTCCGCGATGACATAGGGAGCGGGCGCGACGCCAGGCTGGACGAGCTGGCCTGGAACCGCCGCGCGCGCGGTTACGAAACCCGACAAAGGGCTGCGCACGACGAAGCGCGAGTCCGCGATTCTGTCTTCGATGATCTTGTCGATCTCTTCCTGCGTCTTGCCGAAGATGCGCAACACGTCGCGCGCAGACTTCACGGCGCCTTCGGCGGTCTGGTGGTCGGAGATCACCTGATCCACCTGCTGTTGCGAGGCGCCGCCGATCTTCAGCAAGGGCTTCAGACGGGAGAGATTGCGGCTCTGCAGGACGAGCGCGCCTGCGGCCGTAATAAGATTCGATTCCGCCGTCAGCAAATCGGGACTGTCGATCGTGTAGAGCGCCTGATCCTTTTCGACCGGGTCGCCGACATTGGCGGAGATGCTAATGATGCGCCCCTGATAGGGCGCGAAGACCGCTACAAGACGATTCTGGTTGAAATCTATGTTGCCGATGGCCTGCCTCTCCTGGGCGAAGGCGCGCTGCGAAAACTTTTCGATCTTGAGAGAGGCGACCTGCGTCTCGGTTAAAACGACGCTCACTTCGCCCGTAGCGGCGTGATTGTTCTTCGGCGTCTTCCCTCCATCGGTCGATGGAGAGCGGAAGAACAACGCCAGGACTGCGAGAAGCGCCACGCCCGCAATAGCGGCGGCCCAAATTGCGCGACTCTTACCGAAGGGCGGAGTCGGGAGATTCGCGAACATCTCTGCAATCGGATGCGGACGGGACCGGAAGGGCCCCGAAGACGGGGGCTTCTTATTGCTTCAACTTGGCTCGGTCCAGCCCAAATGCGCCGCAACAGCGGCCAAACGCTAAAGCGTTTTGTCATATGCATGTCACAAAGTGCGATTTTCCGGAGCGCTATCTTGTCGCCGATCTCGGCGTGACTAACACTCGCGTCAAACGATTTCGGCGAGACCAATCATGACGATAGCGGTCTCGGGCCATCGGCGATTTCAGCTATATCCTGCTTTGCGAGGGATGCCCCTCACACCCCCGCCGGTTTTCCCACCACCGTCACCAGTAGATCAGCGTCGCCGAGCAACCGCTTCGCGCCGCGCCGGCAATCCTCCATCGTCACAGCGGCGATCCGGCCGTTCCGCTCATCAAGGAAGCTCGGCTCGAATCCATCAAGCTGCAGATTGACGAGCTGGCTCGCAATCTTCGTCGAGGTGTCGAAGCGCAGCGCATAGGAGCCGATGAGGAATTTCTTCGCCTTATCCAATTCCTCCTCGGTCGGACCCTCGGCGACGAAGCGTCTGAACTCTTCCTCGATCACGCCGATCGCTTCGCCGGCGCGCTCATTCTTCGTCGCGGCGGCGCCGATCAGCATCGGACAATGATCATATTCGTTGAGATGCGAATAGACCGAATAAGCCATGCCGCGCTTTTCGCGCACTTCGCGAAAGAGGCGCGACGTAAACGTGCCGCCGCCGAGAATGTGATTGGCGACGACGACGCCGTAATAATCGGGATCGTGCTTGCGGATCGAGGGACGGCCGAAGCGGATCGTCGATTGCGGCACGTCGAGATCGATGATTTTGCGCAGGCCGACATTAGAGACTTCGATTTCCGGAACTGGCGTTAGATCGTTTTGCAGCGCAAGGCCACCGAACGTGGCGTCGAGCAATTCGGAAAGCGTCGCCGCGTCAATCGCGCCGACGACGCCGATCTTAAGATCGCGCCGCGCAAAGAGCCGCTCGCGCAAAGCGATGAGATCTTCGCGCGAGAGCGTATCGATCGACGCAATATCGCCGCGCACCGGGCGCCCGTAAGGATGGTTTGGAAACGCCGCTTCACGAAAGGCTTTTGACGCCACGGAGTCCGGTTCATTGACATCGCGCTTCAATTCAGCGGCGAGCTGGCTGCGCACGCGCGCGACGTCGTCGGCGTTAAAGTGCGCGTCGTTAAGCGCGAGCTTTAAGAGGCCGAAGGCCTTATCGACATTGCGCGAGAGCGTCTGCATATGGCCCGAGATCGTGTCGCGATCGGCGCCGAAGCCGAGATGGATCGCGAGATCGTCGATGGCGCGATGGAAACCGCGCGCGTCATAGGGGCCAGCGCCCTCATCGAGCGTGGCGGCAAGCAGTGTCGCGAGGCCAGGCTTCTCCGCAGGGTCCTGCGCCGCGCCGCCGCGTATGGCGAATTCAAGCGCGACGAGCGGCACGGCGTGGCTCTCAACGAGCCAGGCCTCAAGGCCGCCCGGCGTCGTGATCCGCTGTACATGTTCGGCGCGGGAGGCGATGGTGACGGCGGGCGCGTGAGCAGTCATGTAATGTCCTAATGTCAGTCGGCTGATCGGCAGTCGAAAGTCGGATCAGGCGTCAGCTTCCGCCGACTGCCTGACGCGATCGCCATCTCAAGCTGGAAGCAGAAAGCCCGTAACGGCCCTGCGCTTGTCGAGCCATTTGCGCGCGGCGTTTTGCACATCCGCGCCAGTCACCTTCTCCATGCGATCAGGCCAGGCGACGACGTCTTCGATCGTGAGCCCGGTGGCGAGCGCCTCGCCATACCAGCGCGCAAGCGACGCCTGGCTGTCCTGTGCATAGACGGCGTCGGCGATCAGACGCGTCTTGGCGCGCTGCAGATGTTCGGCGTCGATCGGCTCCTCGGCGAAGCGCCGCAGCACGCGACCGATCGCATCATCGAGTTCTTCGAGCGCGACGCCAGGCGCTGGGGTCGCATAGACCCACAGCCGCGTGTTATCGACGGCGGAGCCCATGTAATAAGCGCCGGCGCCGACCGCGACTTTCTCCTCAACAACGAGCGTTTCATAGAGCGCGCTCGTCGGTCCGCCGCCGAGCATATAGGCGAGCGTCTCAAGCGCCTCGGCTTCGCCGGGCTCCGCCGTGGTGTAGGACGGCACGAGAAAGACCTGCTCATGCGCCGGCTGCTCGACCTTCTCGTCGCGCAGCGTCACAAGGCGGTGGGCGCGGTGCGGCGGCTCCTGCGTGCGGGCGCGGCGCGGCGGCGCCGAGCGCGCGGGGATTTTGCCGTAAGTGTCGTTGGCGATTCGCTCCACTTCATCCGCCTCGACATCGCCGGCGACGATCAGAATGGCGTTCTCAGGCGTGTAGAAGCGCTCGTAATAAGCGAGCGCATGCGCGCGATCGAGGCCCTCGATCTCGTGATTCCAGCCGATGATCGGCGTGCCGTAAGGATGATGGGCGAAGAGCGCCGCTTGCACGGCCTCGTCCAGCTGCGCGGCGGGGTCGCTGTCGGTGCGCATGCGGCGCTCTTCGAGCACCACGTCGCGCTCCGGATCGACGACTTCGTCGGTTAAGACCAGATTGCGCATGCGGTCGGCCTCGAACGCCATCAGCGTCGCGAGATGCTCTTTGCCGATGCGCTGAAAGTAAGCGGTGTAATCGTAGCTGGTGAAGGCGTTCTCCTGACCGCCGAGCTCGGCGACGAGGTTGGAGAATGCGCCCTGGGGATGACTTTCAGTGCCCTTGAACATCAGATGTTCAAGGAAATGCGCGATGCCGGACTGGCCGAGCGGATCATCGGCGGCGCCGTTTTTGTACCAGACCATGTGAGTAACGACGGGCGTCCGCGCGTCGGGGATGACGACGACCTCCATGCCGTTATCGAGCTTAAAGCTCGTAATGCTTGCGCGCGCAGGCTCTGGCGCGGCGGCGCCGGGCGCGAGCGAAGCGACGGCTGACGCCTTCGTCTCAAATGACATGAACGGCCTTTCCCGCGGCGTTCGCGCCGCGCATCAGAAGAGAGGAATCCCTTCCAATATAGGCCGAAAATTACCTCGTGTCGTCTGAGCCCCGGACGAAGCTCGGCATCTGGAACCATGAACCCGAATCACTGGAAGAGGTTTGCTGGGCCGGAGATGTGCCGATTGTTGTCGAATCCGACGAATTAAAGCCTGTGAGCTTACGCAGGCTGGAAAACACGCCCTGCTCCTCCGGCCGCAGCTTCTCTTCAGCCGCTGCGCTGGCGGCGTTGTTCGCGCTGCCGCGTCCCCAGCTCAAGGGGTTCCACCAAGAACTCTTCTTGGCGTCGGTATCGGTGATCTTGCTTAAATCCTTCGTCGGACGGCGGTAGCCGGTCGGCGGCTCCGACAGCATCCGACGGCCCGGCTCGTCAATCGCCGGGGCAGGCGCCTGCTGAGCGCCTGATCCAAACGACATGACGCGCGCCAGCACGCCTTGGCGCGGCGCTTCCGGCGGCGCGTTTGGCAGCCGAGCGTAGCGATCGGCGTTGCGGCGCCGCTCGGCGGAGAGTTGGGCCGGCCAGTCCCCTGACCGCTCGGCGCGCTCGCGGGGCGACGGCAGTTCGCCGAGGCGCGGCGGCAAAACAAGCTTAGGGCGTTCGCTATAGTCGATCTGGCTGGCGCCCTCATTCGAAGATACGCCGACCATCTCCATCAGCGCCGAGGCCGTGGATTTATCGTCGCTGGCCAGAGCCGGCGCCGCTTGGACAGACGCGAGGCCGGCGACGGCGCAAAGGGCATAGAGCTGCGACTGAGCAAATTTCATTATTCGGACTCCGTTCCGGGCTCCGGTTCTATATCGGCTACAAGGCCGCGACTTATTGGCGATTTAGTGGCGAAGGCTTGGTTTCGGCCCCTCAAGAGCGGAGTTTAAGTCTCGACGCGACGCTCTTGTGGCAGAAAAAACCCTTCAAAGACCAGAAGCGCCACTCCCGCGGTGATGAACACGTCCGCGAGATTGAACACGTAATTGGCGAGTGGCCCGACCGGCAGGCTGGTGTGGAGATAGAAGAAATCGGCGACGGCGCCGCGCGCGATTCGGTCGGCCGCGTTGCCGAGCGCGCCTCCAATGATGAGCCCGAGCGCCACGGCCGTCGCGCGGCTCTGCGTGCGAACCATCCAGATCGCCAGTCCTGCGACGATCGCGCCCTGCGCCGCGAGCAACGCGAGGCGGGCCGCCGTCTCATGCGCCGGAAACAGCGAATAGGAGACGCCGTAGTTCCAGGACAGAACGATGTCGAGGAAAGGCGCAAGGCTCATCGGCGGACGATCGGCGACGTTGAAAATATGCAGCATCCAGAATTTATGCGCCTGATCGAAGGCCAAAGCGACGAGCGCCGCTGCGAGGCCTAACGCGCGAGGGGAAAGTCTGTCGGACACGGGTGTTTTCATGCCGCCGCAGCATTAGACCGGGCCGGCGCGAAAAAGAAGGGCGCGCACGGGTAATGCTTCGAAGTCCACTCAATAGGCGGCGACCGCCGGCCCTGCGGGCCCGGGCCAGTCGATCCGATAATTGAATCCGGTGCGGATGAGATGGGTCGCGCTGGCGCTCGACGCCGCAAAATTTGCAGGAAACCCGCCTGCAATAGAGCCGCCGAAAGCGTCGATCGCGTAATTCTGCCGGCCCAGATCGACGTATAGCCATTCGGCTTTAAGGCTCCAATTGCGAGCGATGGCGTATTCCAACCCTGCGCCGGCGGTCCAGCCCGCGGCGAAGCCGGAAAAGGCGCCCGCGGAGCAATAGAAGTCGAGCGCGCAAAGCCTGTTGCCATCGCCAAGGGCCCCAAGCGTGGACACCTCGCCATAGGCGAAGCCCGCGGCGGCGTAGAGCATGATGTCGTCGCGCGGCAAAAGCCCGAGCCGCCCGCGCACGGTCCCCAGCCACTCGAGCAGGCGCTTGGTGCTCGTGGCGAAATTCCGAACGCTGTCGTCTGTGACGAAGTCGGCGGAAGCGCCGAAGGAGCCGCCGATATTGGCGTAGGCGAAGTCGGTCTCGAGACCCGCGACGAGAAGCGGATGCAAGCGCCAGTTGTAGCCGATCTGCCCGCCGCCGACGAAGCCCGCAATGTCGGAACGCTGCGCGAAAGGCGCCTGGAAGCCTGTCTGGAGGGTCGCCGCTTCCGGCGAGCGCGCCGCCAGCGTCGTGTCTTTTGCTGCGGCGAAACCATAGCCGACATGGCCGCCAAGATAGACGCCGCTCCATTCGTGCGGCTCCGCCTCGGCCTTGCCGAAGAATGGGCCGAAATCGCCCGCGCCGGTCGGATCGTCAGGCCCGCCAAAACGATAGCCCGCCTGCAGGAAAAAGCCGTAGCGTTGCGAAAATGAATAGATCGGCCGCGTCACGTTATTGAAAAGGCGCTCCCCATGGTCTTTGCCTGGCGCGCTGAATTGCCAATAACGGCCGCCGACGCCGACGCTGAAACGCGGCGTCAGATCATAGGCGATGAGGCCCTCGAGCTGAAAACCGTCGCCTTTGCCCGACTGCTGCACGCCGCGTATGTTCGGCCGAAAATTGTGATAGTCCGTGTTCCACAACCAGCTATGAATCCACGCCGCTTCGAGCGATGCGCGCAGACCCGGCCAGAGTTCGATGTCGCCGCCGAGGCCGACACGCAGCGAGTTCCACGCAACGTCGAAATCGAGCCCGTCCAAATTTGTCGGATAGGGCGTCCTGGTCGGCGGATCGGTTCCACAAAACTCCGCGTTGGCGAGAATCTGCGCGCAACCGAATGAATTCATCCGCTCATGGAAATTATTATAGCCAACGAAGGGACTGATCCTGACCGGCTGTCCACTCGGCAATCTGGTCTCGGCGACATTATAGCCTAGATCGACGGTGACATATTTGAGCGAGCCGCCGCTCTGCACATGGACAGTGTTGGCGTAGGGACCTCTCGTCGCGGCGACAGTGTCCTCGTCATTGAGCTTGCCGCTCGCGAGCGTCCCGCCGCCAAGAAACCCCTTTAGGAAGACGCCACTCTCGTGATCGACGCGAAAAAAGGTCTCGGCCGAATGTCCGGTCAGGTCGCCGAAAGTAAGACGTGAGATCAACAATCCGGGGATGGTCTGGTGGTAGTAATCATATTTATGGTTGCCCGAGCTGAACCAGTAGCGGACGCCGACTTCGACCCGCCACGGCGAGGCCGCGAGCACCGGCGGCGGCGCTTTGTAAGAGGGAAGATCGGCCGCGAAAACGGCGCAGAGATTGAACGACGCCGCCAGGAACGAGCAGGCGAGGAAGAACTTGCGCATTCAATTCTCGGAAATTTCCATGAATTGGTCGACGGCTCTGGCCCAAATACCACCGACTCAATACTGACTTATGGTTAAGACGAACGATTGGATGGCGCTGTAGCCGCGCCGCCACAGGCGCGTAAATTTTTGGCGCTATCCCCAACTTGACAGCGATTTCCCCCGTCCATATCTGTTGGGCGCCTGCTGGCACTCATCTCAGACGAGTGCCAGCAGGCGTTCGCTTATCCCTTTTTGGCGGGGCAAGCCCGTCAGGTCAGAAAAGGAAAGATTCACAATGGCGTTCCGTCCCCTCCACGACCGCGTCGTGGTCAAGCGACTCGAAGGCGAGGAAAAAACCAAAGGCGGCATCATCATCCCCGACACCGCGAAAGAGAAGCCGCAAGAGGGCAAGGTGGTCTCCGTCGGTCCCGGCGCTCGCGACGAAAACGGCAAGCTGAACCCGCTCGACGTCAAGTCCGGCGACCGCGTGCTCTTCGGCAAATGGTCCGGCACCGAAGTCAAGATCGACGGCGATGACCTGCTCATCATGAAGGAAAGCGACATCCTCGGCATCGTCGACTGACTCGACGCCGCCCATCGCTTCCAACCTTTAGGAGAATTGTAAATGGCTGCAAAAGACGTCCGTTTCGCCACTGACGCCCGCGACCGCATTCTGCGCGGCGTCGAAATCCTTAACAACGCCGTCAAAGTGACGCTCGGCCCCAAGGGCCGCAACGTCGTCATCGAGAAGTCCTTCGGCGCGCCGCGCATCAGCAAGGACGGCGTCACCGTCGCCAAGGAAATCGAGCTTGCCGACAAGTTCGAAAACCTCGGCGCCCAGCTCGTCCGCGAAGTCGCCTCCAAGCAGAATGACATCGCCGGCGACGGCACGACGACGGCGACTGTTCTCGCCGCTTCGATCGCCCGCGAAGGCGCCAAGGCGGTCGCCGCCGGCCTTAACCCGATGGATCTGAAGCGCGGCGTCGATCTCGCCGTCGAGGCCATCGTCGCCGATCTCAAGCAGCATTCGAAGAAGGTCACCTCGAACGATGAGATCGCTCAGGTCGGCACGATCTCGGCCAATGGCGACAGCTTCATCGGCGAAGAAATCGCCAAGGCGATGCAGAAGGTCGGCAATGAAGGCGTGATCACGGTCGAGGAGGCGAAGAGCCTCGAAACCGAGACCGACATCGTCGAGGGCATGCAGTTCGATCGCGGCTATCTCTCGCCCTACTTCATCACCAACGCCGAGAAGATGATCGCCGAACTCGACGATCCTTACATTCTCATCAACGAGAAGAAGCTCTCGACGTTGCAGCCGCTGCTGCCGATCCTCGAAGCCGTTGTGCAGACCGGCAAGCCGCTGCTCATCGTCGCCGAGGACGTCGAAGGCGAAGCGCTCGCCACCCTCGTCGTCAACAAGCTGCGCGGCGGGTTGAAGATCGCCGCCGTCAAGGCGCCGGGCTTCGGCGATCGCCGTAAGGCGATGCTCGAAGACATCGCCATCCTGACCGGAGGCCAGTTGATCGCCGAGGACCTCGGCATCAAGCTCGAGAACGTCACGCTCGCCATGTTAGGGCGCGCCAAGCGCGTGCGCATCGAAAAGGAGAACACGACGATCATCGACGGCGCCGGCGAGAAGAAGGACATCGAGGCGCGCATCTCGCAGATCAAGGGCCAGATCGAGGAGACGACCTCGGACTATGACCGCGAGAAGCTGCAGGAGCGTCTCGCCAAGCTCGCGGGCGGCGTCGCGGTCATCCGCGTCGGCGGCGCGACCGAGGTCGAAGTCAAGGAGAAGAAGGATCGCGTCGACGACGCCTTGAACGCCACTCGCGCGGCGGTCGAGGAAGGCGTGTCGCCTGGCGGCGGCGTCGCCCTGCTGCGCGCCATCAAGGCGCTCGACGGCGTCAAGGTCGGCAATCCGGATCAGCAGACCGGCGTCGACATCGTCCGCAAGGCGATCCAGGCGCCGGCACGCCAGATCGTCGACAACGCCGGCGGCGACGGCGCCGTCGTGGTCGGCAAGCTGCTCGAATCCGGCGAATACGGCTATGGCTTCGACGCGCAGAAGGGCGAGTATGGCGATCTGATGAAGCTCGGCATCATCGACCCGACTAAGGTCGTGCGCACCGCTCTGCAGGACGCCGCTTCGATCGCCGGCCTGATCATCACCACCGAGGCGACGATCACCGAAGCGCCGAAGAAGGAAAGCGCGCCGGCCATGCCGGGCGGCGGCATGGGCGGCATGGATTTCTAAGCCCAGAGAAAGCAAAGCCCCGGACCACGGTCCGGGGCGACGCTGAAGCGAGCCCCTGCGGCTCGCTTTTTTGTTTGGAGCGCGCTGCGAAAAAGTGGAACCCGGTTTTTCGCAAAGAGCGCGTTCCAAGCTTTTGAGATCGATCACGTTATCCGCCTTTGGCGATACCGCCCAAAGGCGGCGTGATCTAGCGCCGCTGCTGGGCGGTCGCGAGCAGCGGCAGCAGCAGCGACCGCGGCGCGACGGCCGAGCCCCAAACGCACATCCGGTTGACGATGCCCGGCACGATGACGCGCTTGCCGGTCATCAATCCCTCATAGCCCTGGCGGGCCACTTCCGCCGCCGGCAGCATGGCTGGTTTCATCGCGCCCATGACGCCCGAGAAGTCGAAACCGGCGCGCGCCTGAAAACCGGTGCGCACGGGTCCCGGACAAAGGCACGCGACCTTCACGCCCTGCGGCTTTAATTCCTGCGACAGCGCTTCGCTGAGCGAGAGCACATAGGCCTTGCTGGCGTAATAGACGGCGAAGCCAGGCCCCGGCATATAGGCGGCGACCGAGGCGACGTTGAGCACGCCGCCCTTCGCCGCGACAATCGCCGGCAGGAAGCGCAAGGTCAGCGCGGTGAGCGCCCGCATGTTGAGATCGACGATCGCGAGCTGCTCTGAGGCGTCGAGTTCGATCGCCCGGCCCATCAGGCCAAATCCGGCGTTGTTGACGAGGAATTGCGGGGCGACGCCGGCTTCGGCGAGGCGATCCGACAGAGCGTCCGCGGCGTCTGTCTCCGTAAGATCGAGTTCGATCGGTAGCGGGCGCGCCGACCCATTGGCGGCGATTTCGTCGGCCAAAGCCTCCAAGCGCTCGCCACGGCGGGCGACAAGCGCGAGCTCATGTCCCTTGGCGGCGAAGATGCGGGCAAGCTCCGCGCCGATGCCTGCCGACGCGCCGGTGATGACCGCGACCGGACGCGTCACTGGCCGCTGTCCTTATCGCGCGACCAAGGGCCGCCACTTGGGCCGCTTGGGCCCGGGCCGGCGGCGTCGCGGAACTCGCGGCGCAGCTCGACGCGTTCGCGCGTCGAAACGCCGAGCAATTCGGCGACGCGCCAGACGACATTCTCCTCGAATTCATGCACCGCGCCGTCGGCATGCGCCATGTCCCACAGCATGCCAACGATCTGGCGGCGTCCGTCTTCGTCGAGCCGGCGCTTTAAGACGCTCGTGAAGCGATAGAGGTCGACGGCGTCGCGCTCGCTCTCCTGCGCGGAGTCGATCAGTTCGGCCGCCTCTTCGCCGGCAAGGCCAAAGCGCGCCTCGACGAGCTGTCTGATGCGGGCCTTTTCCTTGTCATCGAATTCGCCGTCGATCGAGGCGATATGGACGAGAAGCGCCGCGGCGGCGAGCTGATAGTCGGCGGCCTCAAAGGGTTTGGGCCGCTCGGCCTCGCCCGCGAGTTCATTGATAAAGTTTTTTAGGGCTGAGAGCATGGGCGGACGGGCTGTCGGGCAGGAGTTGCGTCCGATCCGTATAGATCAGGCGAGAGGGGAAGGGTAGCGGGGGGATTACTGCAGTCCGTCAAATCGGATGGCTGCTTATGATCCATGCTGGACATTAGGGTTCTGCTAACCCTGAGCCTGATCAGCTGGACGACGGATCACGCCCAGCCGATAAAGCAAGGGGATCATCACCAGGGTCTGAACGAAGACGGAGAAGGCCACCACCGCGAAAGTCACGGTGACGAGGTCGTCGCGTTCGCTGATCGAGGCCGGCAATCCAAGCACGAGGGCCAGCGCCAGCGCGCCGCGGAAGCCGCCCCAGAACAGCACATGTTGGTGCCTGAGTTCGACGGCGTAACGTGTACCCCAAAACAGGCCGCAGAATGGGTAGACAGCGACGGCGCGACCTGCGACGGCCAGCGCTAACGCGACGAAGACTGGCCAGAACACCGGCAGAAAATGCCGCTCGGCCTCGTGCAGACCAATCAGGATGAACACTACTGAGTTGACAAGAAAGGCGACATATTCCCAGAAGGCGGCGACCGCGCCCTCCCCCGCAGGGCCGAAAAGCCCCCACCGGCTTCCTTGCGCGACGACCAGACCTGCCGCAAGCGCAGCGAGCACGCCAGAAGCGTCCATTCGCTGGGCCAACAAAAAGGAGCCGTAACCGCACAGCGTCGTCAGCGTGATCTTGACTAAGTTATTGTTGGTGCGACCGACGAGAAAGAGCAGCGCTCCCGCCACGGCGAAGCCGCTGGCGAGCCCGCCGCCGACAGTTAGAAGCAACGTCCATGTCACGTCCATGGGCGCGGCGGGGGCGCCCAGCGCGATCGCCAATAGGATCGCAAACACGGTCGCCGCCGTTCCGTCATTGATCAGGCTCTCCGCGCGCACCAGCAGGTCGACCCGCCCCCGCACCCTTGCTTCGTCGAAGGTGGCGACGACAGCGACCGGATCGGTCGCCGAGATCAGCGCGCCAAACAGCCCCGCCGCCGTCCACGACCAGCCGGCGATCCAGTGCATGCCGGCTGCAAGCAACAGCGCCGAGGCGATGAGTCCTGGCCCGGCGAGCGTGAGAATCACCGGAAGATCGCGGCGCAGCCTTGGCCAGCTCAGCCGCAGCGCCGCCTCGAACACTAGCGGCGGCAACAGGAAGGTGTAGACGAAGTCCTTCGACAGCTGCAGCTCGATCTTGAGCGGCGTCGCCGCGAGAGCGAGGCCGGCAAGCACCAGGCCGATCGTGTATGGCAGCCTCAGCCGCTCGCAGATGAGCGCCACTGCGGTCGTGACGGCGAGCAGCAGCCCCAACTCGTAAATGTCGAAGGTCATCGGCGCCAGCGCCCCGCGCGCCGACGAATCGGCCCCATAGGTTCCCGCGCATGTTGCTTAGAGGCGTGTTCGCCTTAAGGTCAATTGTGGCTGCGCGGCGGCGTTGTCGGCCTTCTTCCCCGACGGCCATACCGCTGCACTTTGACATAAAGAAATCTTTATATCTTTATTGCCTTTCTCCGCCGCCCCTGCTATAGGCTCGCTCCGAGCCGCTGGCCCGAGCCGGCGGCGCGAATTCGGTCGATCCGTTCGCTTCACGTGTCATTCCCGGCAGGCCGCAGGCCTGACCGGGAATCCAGAGCCGCTCCAGGAATGCTGGCCTTGCTCTGGATTCCCGATCGCTTCGGCTCGCGCGAAGCGTCGCGAATGACAGCCGAGACGAGGCCGCGCAGGAAAACAGAAGGATTTCGCATGACCGCACATCACTTTAACGATTTCGCCGTCACCGACCTTTCGCTCGCCGACTGGGGCCGCAAGGAGATCGCCATCGCCGAGACCGAAATGCCGGGCCTGATGGCGACCCGCGCCGAATTCGGCCCCGCGCAGCCGCTCAAAGGCGCGCGCGTCGCGGGCTCGCTGCATATGACCATCCAGACGGCCGTGCTGATCGAGACTTTAAAGGCGCTCGGCGCCGACGTGCGCTGGGCCTCCTGCAACATCTATTCGACGCAGGACCACGCCGCCGCCGCCATCGCCGCGACCGGCACGCCGGTCTTCGCCAAGAAGGGCGAGACGCTCGAAGACTATTGGGACTACACCCACAAGATTTTCGAATGGGGCGACGGCGGCTGCCCGAACATGATTCTCGACGACGGCGGCGACGCGACGCTGCTCATCCATCTTGGCCTGCGCGCCGAGCAGGGCGACGTCGCCTTTCTGGAGACCGCCTCGAATGAAGAGGAAGAAGTTCTTTACGCCGCGATCAAGAAGCGCCTGAAGGCCAATCCCGGCTTCTACAAGCGCAACGCCGAGGCGATCAAAGGCGTCACCGAGGAGACGACGACGGGCGTGCATCGCCTTTACACGATGCACAAGGAGGGCAAGCTCCTCTGGCCGGCGATCAACGTCAACGACTCGGTCACGAAGTCGAAGTTCGACAATCTCTATGGCTGCCGCGAATCGCTGGTCGACGGCGTCCGCCGCGCGACCGACGTGATGATGGCGGGCAAGGTCGCCTGCATCGCCGGCTATGGCGACGTTGGCAAAGGCTCGGCGGCGTCGCTGCGCAACGCCGGCTGCCGCGTGCTCGTCACCGAGATCGATCCGATCTGCGCGCTGCAGGCGGCGATGGAAGGCTATGAAGTGACGACGATGGAAGATGCGGCGCAGCGCGCCGACATCTTCTGCACGGCGACCGGCAATATCGACGTCATCACCATCGACCATATGCGCGCCATGAAGGACCGCGCCATCGTCTGCAACATTGGCCATTTCGACTCGGAGATTCAGGTCGCCGGCCTGCGCAATCTCAAATGGCATAATGTGAAGCCGCAGGTCGACGAAATCGAGTTCCAGGACGGCAAGCGCATCATCCTGCTCGCGGAAGGGCGCCTGGTGAATCTGGGCTGCGCGACGGGCCACCCTTCCTTCGTTATGTCGGCCTCCTTCACCAACCAGACTCTGGCGCAGATCGAACTGTGGACGAAGCAGGGCCAGTATCCGGTCGGGGTCTACACGCTGCCCAAGCACCTCGATGAGAAGGTCGCCTCGCTCCATCTCGACAAGATCGGCGTCAAGCTGACCCATATGACCGATGAGCAGGCGAAATATCTGAACCTGCCGAAGGACGGCCCCTTCAAGCCGGAACATTATCGCTACTGAACCGGCTCAGCGGTTTCGCCATACGCGGCCTCGCTCCTCGCCTGGAGCGGGGCCGTTTTGTTTTGCGCCAAAGATTCCGTTTTGGGCTTTTGCGCTTTAGATTGGAGCTGATTCGCAAGCGGCGTGACGGGCGGCCTTTCGTCTTCCTGTTGGCGGAATCTGTCCGCATGATCCTGCGCTCCGCAGGCTTTCATCCGTGTCCTGCGCGAACCGCTTACGGCGTTGTTGTGATGAGCACCCGCAATTGACCGTGGAGACCGGTTCTCATGACGCGCCAAGCCGATCGCCAGCATGCCGATCGCCCGCAAGCGGAGTCGTCCTCGCAATGATGAGACGGCGGCGCGCGACCCATTATTCTGGCGCTCCCCCTTTTTCCGGCGCTTCGCTCGGGTCTTTGCTTTTATGGCTCGAGGCGACGCCGGCGCGCGCCGCTGGCGTTCTCGATAATCTGTCGTTCGATCCGCAAGTCGTCAGCTTCGCTTTCGGCGGCGGGTTGGCGATCTTCGCCGCCGCCATCGTCATGACGCATGTGCGCGAACGCGCCGTCTGGCGCCGGCGCGAAGCTGCGCTAAGCGCCGAGAGCGAGGACGCCCGCGCCCAACTCGACCGGGCGAAAACCTTTCTCGCGGCCGAACCGCAGATCTTTCTCGCCTGGAAGGCGGCCGACGCCGAACCCGACATCCATTCTTCTTCGCTGATGATGACAGGGGCTGCCGCCGCGCCGCGCCGGCTGCTGGACTTTAGCGCCTGGCTTGCCCCCAAAGACGCCCAGGAGCTTGAGGGCGCCGTTGAACGTCTGCGAAAGAGCGGCGAAAGCTTTCGTTTGGCGCTTGGCGGCGTCGCCGGACGACATTTCGACGCAGACGGTCGCGCGGTCGGCGGCAGCGCCGTATTGCGCATTCGCGAAGTCTCCGGCGATAGATTGGAGTTGATAGGCCTTCGCGAGCGCTACGCTGCGACGCAATCCGAACTCGCTGGTCTGCGCGCGATGCTCAAGGCGCTGCCTGCGCCATTTTGGATACGCGACGACGCAGGCGAGCTCGTTTTCGTCAACGACGCTTACGCGCAGGCCGTCGAAGCGAAAAATCCGGAGGACGCCGTCGCCAGAAAGCTGGAGTTGCTCGATCAGTCGGCGCGCAGCGCGGCTGAGCAAGCGCGGCTAAAAAACAGCGTTTGGCGCGAGCGGGTCAACGCGGTCGTCGCAGGCGAGCGTCATCCGCTCGACGTGACGCAGGCCGCCCCCTCGGGGGCGGCCGCCGCCATTGCAATCGATCGTCACGAGGTCGAGACGGTTCGCGCGGATCTCGAAGAGCAGATGCAATCGCATGTGCGCACGCTCGATCAGCTGCCGACGGCGGTCGCGAGCTTCGATCGCGCCCGACGCCTTATGTATTGCAACGACGCTTACGCCAAACTGTGGCAGCTCGATCCAGCTTTTCTTGAACAAAAGCCCACTGACGGACAAATTCTCGACCGGCTGCGCGCTGAGCAGCGCGTACCGGTAGAATCGGATTACAGAGCCTGGAAGGAGCGGCTGTTCGAGGCCTACCATTCGCCGGAGCCCGTAACCCACACATGGCATCTGCCGAACGGCAGGATCGTCGATGTCGTCGCGCATCCGAATCCCCAAGGCGGCGTCACTTATCTCTACGACGACGCCACCAAGGCCTATGATCTCGAAACGCGTTTCAATGCGCTCGCCCGCATGCAGAGCGAAACGCTGGACACGCTCCACGAGGGCGTCGCGGTCTTCGGCTCTGACGGACGCTTGAGGTTCAGCAATCCCGCCTTCGCCCGCCTGTGGCGGCTCGATCCGGAGGCGCTCGCGAAGAGACCTCGTTTCGAGGCGGTCGCCGCCGAATGTCGCGCGCTGCACCCCAAAGAGGAGACATGGGCGGCGCTACAGGGTTTCGTCACCGGCCTTAATGAAATGCGCGAAGGCTTGACCCGGCGCATCGAACGCAACGACGGCCTGGTCTTGGATTGCGCGGCGCAACCTCTGCTCGAGGGCGCGGCGCTCCTCACCTTCGTCGATGTTTCCGCCGACGTGAGCGTCGAACGCGCGCTCACGGATCGCAACAAGGCGCTACTCGCAGCCGAGAAGTTGCGCAATGACTTCATTCATCACGTCAGCTATGAGTTGCGGTCGCCCCTCAATAACATCAACGGCTTTGTGCATCTCCTCGGAGAGGCGTCGACCGGTCCGCTCAACGCCCGCCAGCGCGAATATCTTGGCTATGTCAGCAAATCCTCCGCGGCGCTGCTCGCCATCGTCGACGATATTCTCGATCTCGCGACCATCGACGAGGATGCGATGAAGCTCGAATTTTCCGATGTCGATGTCGAGACGACGATGCGCGCCGCCATTGAAGGCGTGCAAGACCGACTCGTAGAGAATTCGATCGACGTCCAGATCATCGCGATGGACGATGTCGGAATGTTCCGTGGCGACGCCAAGCGGGTGCGCCAAATCCTGTTCAATCTGCTTTCCAACGCCATCGGCTTCTCGCGTCCGGGCCAGACTGTTACGCTCGCCGTGATGCGACGCGAGAACGAAATCGTCTTCAAAGTCACCGACCGTGGGCGCGGGATTTCGCCGGAGATTCTCGAACGCGTCTTCGATCGCTTCGAATCGCATACCGCCGGTTCGCGCCATCGCGGCGTTGGACTTGGTCTCTCAATCGTGCGCGCCTTCATGGACCTCCATGGCGGCAAGGTTTTCATTGATTCCGCGCCTGGCGAAGGCACGACCGTCACCTGCATCTTCCCGGCGCCTGCGGCGCATGAAGAAGAGCGTCTCGTCGCAGCGAGCGCTGGAGGCGCTGAATGAGCGACGAGTCTCCGCAAAAAGCAGTCTGGCGCCTTGATGTCGGCAGCGAAGCTGGAACGGTCGAACTCGCGCAAGAGCTATCGACGATTCTTCGCAGCGGCGACGCCGTCATGCTCTCGGGCGATCTCGGCGCGGGCAAGACCACATTTGCGCGCGCCATGATCCGCGCGTTGGTCGACGACCCTGAGCTTGAGGCGCCGAGCCCGACCTTCACGCTGATGCAAATTTATGAAGGCGCCGGGAAGCGCGTCGTCCACGCCGACTTCTACCGGCTCGATAACACTACGGAACTTGACGGATTGGGCTGGGAGGACGCGACTGAAGACGCCATCGTGCTCGTTGAATGGGCTGAACGCGCCCGCGAAGCGCTCTCGCCCGATCGCCTCGAAGTGCGCTTGAGTTTCGTCGACGGCGACAATCGCGAGGCGCGACGGCTCACAATTTCCGGCTATGGCGCTTTCGTTCAGCGCCTTGCATTCCACAAGGCGCTGCGCGAACTTCTGCAAAAGTCGGACTGGTCCGACGCCAAGCGCTCGTTCTTGCAGGGCGACGCCTCAACGCGCGCCTATGAACGGCTCGAAAAACCGGACGGGCGACGCGCCATACTGATGATTTCGCCGGCGCGACAAGACGGGCCGCCGATCCGCTACGGAAAATCATACAGCGCTATCGCGCGCCTCGCGGAAAATGTTGTTCCTTTCGTCGCATTGTCACAGGCGCTGCGCGGCCTGGGACTTTCCGCCCCTGAAGTCTACGGCAGAGATTTCGACGCCGGCTTGCTGATCATCGAAGATCTTGGCGGCGAAAGCGTCGTCGATGAGAAAGGCCCAATCGTCGAACGCTATCTCGAAGCGGCTGGCGCGCTCGCCTATCTCCATGCGCAACGTCTGCCGGACATGATCGCGATCGAAGGCGGCCGCAATTACCATATCCCGCCCTACGATCTTGACGCGCTGCTGATCGAGGTGGAGTTAGCGGTCGATTGGTATCTCCCCCACCTGAAAGCGTCCATTTCGTCCGGCGCACGCGCTATCTTTCTCAACCTTTGGCGCCAGGCGCTCATCGAGGTGGCAAGCGCTGCGCCCACCTGGACTCTGAGGGACTATCACTCTCCCAATCTTTTGTGGCTCGCGGAGCGCAAGGGCGTGGCGCGGATCGGCATCCTCGATTTTCAGGATTGCGTGCTTGGCCACCCTGCCTATGACGTGGCCTCGCTCGGGCAGGACGCCCGCGTCGACGCGCCCGATGAATTGGAGTTGAAGCTCCTCGCTTATTACGCCAAACTGCGTCGCGAAGCTGATTCCGAGTTTGACATGGCCGCCTTCGCCAAGGCTTACGCGATCTTGGCGGCGCAGCGTGCGACAAAAATTCTGGGAATTTTTGCGCGGCTCGATCAGCGCGACCGCAAGCCGCAATATCTCGCGCATCTTCCGCGCGTAGAATCCTATCTTAGAAAGAGCCTCCGCCATCCGGCGCTGGCCGACGTCAGGGCTTGGTATGAGGCCAATATCCCCGGCTTGTTTCGCGGCGCCTGACAAGCGAGCGCTCACGCATGCGGCGAGCGTCGCCATGGTGTTCGCCGCCGGGCTTGGGACGCGCATGCGGCCCCTCACCGACAAGATTCCGAAGTCGCTCGTCTCTATCGCTGGCCGCACCCTGCTCGACCGCGCGCTTGACGCGTTTGAGCAGGCTGGCGTCGAAACTGCGATCGTCAATGTCCATCATCTTGCCGATCAAATCGAGGCGCATCTTAAGAACCGCACGCGACCGCGCATCGTCATTTCGGACGAACGCACGCTGCTGCTGGATCAGGGCGGCGGAATCAAGAAAGCGCTCCCCCTGATCGGCGACAATCCTTTTTTCGTCTGCAACACCGACGCGTTCTGGATCGACGCGGCGCGCTCCAACATTCTCGCGCTCGCCCAAGCCTTCGACACAGACAAGATGGATGCGGCGCTCCTGCTTGCGCCAACGTCGGGAAGCGTCGGGGTCGACTGGGATGGTGACTTCGATCTTGATGACGCCGGCCGCATCATTCGACGCAAAGGCCCGAAGCCCTATGTCTACGCCGGCGTCGGACTCATGAAGCCGCAGCTCTTTGCCGGCGTCGCGGATGATGTCTTCAAGCTTGCGCCCTTCTTTTTTGAGGCCGCTCGCAAGGGACGACTCTATGGCGTCGTCTCCAGCGGTCTCTGGCTTCATGTCGGCACCGTCGCCGCAATCGAGGAAGCCGAGCGGGCGATCGCCACGCGCAAGGGCTGAGCAATGCTCACTCGTCGGCGCAATCTTTTCACCATCGCGCCAGGCGCGCCATTTCTGAAAACGTTTGTTTCGGCCTTGCTCAACGGCGAAATTGTTTCCGCCTTGTCGCGCGAAACGCCGCCGCTGACGATGGCGCGCGCCACGATCTATGTGCCCACCCAGCGCGCGGCGCGTGCGCTCTCCGCCGAATTCGCGCAGGCGCTCGATCAGCGCGCAACGCTGCTGCCGCGCATACTGCCGCTCGGCGCTCTGGAGGAACGCGAGAACGCCGCTCTTTTCGGCGCAGACTTTGATGTTGCTGACACGCCGCTCGGCGCGCCGATCGAAGAGCTGGAGCGGCGTCTTCTCCTGTCGCAGCTCATTCTGCAATGGGCGGAGGCGCTGGGCCGCGCGATCATCTCGATCGACGCGACCGGCGCGCCCAATCTGCACGAGAGCGAACCACTTCTTGTCGCCGCCACGCCGTCGGCGGCTTACGCGCTCGCCGCCGACCTCGGCGCCCTCATTGACGAATTGCACATTGAAGATGTTTCAATCGACGCCTTCGAGACGCTTAGCGATGACGCTTACAGCGATTTCTGGGCAATCACGACGCGATTTCTGCAGATCGCTTTGCGCGAATGGCCGCAAATTCTCGCCGAACGCGGACGCATCGACGCCAGCGCCTATCAGAAGCGCTTGATCGAAGCGCAGATTACAGAACTCAACCGATCTCCGCCGGCAGCGCCGGTGATCGCACTCGGCTCCACCGGGACGCAGCCGACGACGACGCGGCTCCTCGCCACGATCGCTTCACTCGACAATGGCGCAGTGGTTCTGCCGGGTCTCGATCAAATTATGAGTGCGGACGCCTGGGCGAGCGTAGGTCACATGGAGAAAGGCAGAGAGTCGGCCTTCACCCATCCGCAGACGATGTTGAAACGCTTGCTCACCGCCATGGGCGCTGCGCGCGACGAGCCCTGCGAACTCGCGCAGCTGACCCCTGCCCTCGCGGCGCGGCGCGCGTTCGTATCGCAAGCGATGGCCCCTGCTGAGGCGACCTCAGCGTGGCGCGATTATCAGGTTGCGCAAGGCGGCGGCTTCGCGGAGGCGCTCGAAGGCGTCATTGCGCTGGAAGCTCCAGACGAGCGACTCGAAGCTTTGGCGCTCGCGCTCTTCATGCGCGAGGCGCTGGAGACGCCCGGCCGCACGGCGGCGCTCGTTACGCCTGATCGGCTCATTGCGCGGCGCGTCGGCGCGGAGTTGCGACGCTTCGACATCGAGATCGACGATTCCGGCGGCATGCCGCTCGCGCGAACGTCCATCGGCGCTTTGGCGCGGCTCGTCGGGACGATCGGATCGGATCGCGCCGGCGCCGTGAATGTCGCGGCGCTGCTTGCGCATCCGCTGACCGCGCTTGGACTTTCTCGCGAGCGAGTCTCAGCGCTCGCGCCGCTCATCGAGGTCGGGGCGCTACGGACGTTCGCGCAGCCTGACGGCGGCTGGGCGCCTCGCATCGTAGCGGCGCGCGAATTGGCGCGCGCGCCGCATGCGCATCCGGCGGCGCGCCGCATCAGCGACGACGATTGGCGCGAGATCGAAGACGCGCTTTTGCGCGTTGACGCCGCCTTCGCGCCTTTTGCGGCCTTGGCGCCGACGGGGTCACTGTCCGCGCGCGCGCGCGCGCATCGCGCCGCGTTTGAAGCCGTAATCTCTGGCGCCGAAGAATTTGATGATGAAGGCGCAACGGCGTTGTTCGAACTCTTCGATCGGCTGGCTCACGCCGAGGCGCCGGAGGGCTTTGACGCGCAAAACTATGCGGCGCTCTTCGATCGCATTCTCTCAGAGACGATGCTGCGTGGCCCAAGACGCGCGCATCCACGGCTGAAGATTCTCGGTCCTTTGGAAGCGCGTCTCATCGACGCCGACCTCATCCTGCTTGCCGGACTTGATGAAGGCGTATGGCCGCCGCAGACCGACACAGGCGCCTTTCTCAATCGCTCGATGCGCGCGCAGCTCGGCCTGATGGCGCCGGAACGTCGTATCGGCCAAAGCGCCCATGATTTCACCATGGCTCTGGGCGCAAAGCGCGTCGTGCTGAGCCGCGCGATCAAACGGGACGGCGCGCCAACCGTTCCTTCGCGCTTCATCGCGCGCCTATCGGCGCTCGCGGGCGACGCCTTCGACGACTGCAAGAAACGTGGCGACGCCATGCTCTCGATCGCCGCCGCGCTCGATCGCCCAAAGGAGACCATGGCGATCGAACGGCCGCAGCCGCGCCCTCCTCTAGCGCTGCGTCCGCAGCGATTGAGCGTCACCCGTATCGAACGGCTGCGGCGCGATCCCTATGCGATTTTCGCTGAATCCATTCTCAAACTCACACCGTTGCCGCCGATCGGAAATGAAGCAGGCGCGCGGGAAATCGGGATGGCGATACATGAAGCGCTTGCTGAATTCGTCATGCGCCATCCACACGGCGCGCTTCCCTCTGGCGCGCGCGCTGCTCTGCTCCATCTCGCGCGCGAGAAACTCAATGGCTTCATGTCTGACCCCGCTTTCGTGAGCTTCCAATGGCCGCGTATCGAAGCCGGGCTCGATCATGCGCTCGGCTTCGAACAGGAGCGACGCGCGCTCAATTGCGAAATCCACGTCGAAACACATGGCGAAATGGCGCTGACGCTCGCCGACGCCAGCACGTTTCGCCTAACTGCAATTGCGGATCGCATAGAGTTAGATCTGCAGGGCCAAGCCTATGTCTTCGACTATAAGACTGGCGCGCCGCCTTCCAACAAGCAGGTGAAAGTCGGCTGGTCGCCGCAGTTGACGCTGGAAGCGGCGATGATCGAGGCTGGCGCTTTCGAAAAGGTCGGCGCACGGGAAGTCGTCGGCGCCGCCTATATCGGGCTGAGGAACGGCGGCAAGACACAGTGGCTCGAATGGACCGACGCGCGCTTTGCAGACATCGTCGCGGCGCATCGTGCGCAACTTGGCGAGCTCTTGTCGCAGTTTCGTGCTGAATCCATGCCTTACGCGTCGCGACCGCATCCAGCTTTCATGAGCGATGTCGGTGACTACGATCATTTAGCGCGCGTGAAGGAATGGACGCGCGGCGGTGGAGAGCCGGCATGAGCGAGCGTCCGGTCGGCAGCCTCACGATCAGGCGTCAGCAAACGGCTTCCGATCCGTTCGCGTCCGCGTGGGTTTCGGCGCATGCCGGGTCCGGCAAAACGCATGTGCTCGCGCAGCGCGTTTTGCGGCTGCTGCTCGCGGGCGCCCGGCCTTCGGAGATTCTCTGCCTCACCTATACGAAGGCTGCCGCCGCCAATATGGGTTCGCGGGTTTTTGAGGCGCTCGCGCGCTGGGCGACGCTCGACGATGCGGCGCTGGCCAAGGAAATTGCCGAGATGGGCGGGACGGTCGAGTCGCGCATCGATCTTGATTTCGCGCGACGGCTTTTTGCGCACGCCGTGGAGACGCCCGGCGGACTCAAGATCCAGACGATCCACGCCTTCTGCGAGAAGCTGCTTCACATCTTTCCCTTAGAAGCTAACGTTCCGGCGTCCTTCCGAGTCGTCGACGATCTTGAACGCGCCGAGCTGATGGAGGCGGCGCGCCGCCGCGCGCTCGACGCCGCCATGCGGGACTGCGGATCGCTGCGAAAGGCGCTGGAGCTTGTCGCGCGCGACACATCCGCCGCCGGGTTCTACGCGCTCTGCGAGGAATTGCTGCATCATCGCCAGAAGATCGCGCGCCTGCGCGAGCATGACGACTATGAAGCGCGCGCTTTCGCCACGCTTGGTTTGACGACAGATGAAACTCTAGCGCAGATCGAAACGGCGATCGTAGAACAAGGCGAACCACCAGCGGCGTGGCCGGCGCTCGCCAGAATGTTGCGCAGCGGTTCTGACAATGATTGCAAGCTCGCCAATTCGCTCGAGTCCGCTTTCGCAATTGCCCCGCATCCGGACTGTATCGAAACCTATCTCTCGGCTTTCTTCAACAAAGACGGCGAACCGCGCGGCGCCGGAAAAACGAAAATCATTACACGTGGTCTCTTCGAGCGCGAACCACAGCTTCTCTCGCGCATGGAGTCCGAGCGCGATAGACTCGTTCCGCTCATCGAAAAGCGCAAGGCGGCCGCCGCCGCCGATCGCGCGCTGGCGATCCATGCGCTCGGCGACGCTATTTTGGAAGAATATGAGCACGCCAAGAGGCGTCGGGGATTGCTGGACTACGATGATCTGATCGAGGGCGCGCGACGCCTGCTCTATCGTTCAAGTCCGTCCTGGGTTCTCTATAAGCTCGACGCGCAGATTGACCATATTCTGCTCGATGAAGCGCAGGATACGAGTTCGGCGCAGTGGGATATATTGGCCGCGATCGCCGACGAATTTTGCGCCGGCGCCGGCGCGCGCGAGGCGAGAGGCCGTCATCTGCCGCGAAGCTTCTTCGCCGTTGGCGACGAAAAGCAGTCGATCTTTTCGTTTCAAGGCGCGGCGCCCGAAAGATTCGACGCCATGCGGCGCCATTTCCGCCGAAGGTTCGAAGTCGTGGAGCGTCGCTTCGAAGAGGTGAGGCTCACCCAATCCTTCCGCTCGGCGCCTGGCGTGCTGCAAGCGGTCGACGCCATTTTCGCGATCGAAGAGAATCGTATCGGCCTGTGTTTCGATCCGCAGGAGCCGGCGCCAAGGCACGAGGCGTGGAAATCCGATGTCGCCGCGCTCATTGAGATTTGGGAGCCGATCGGCGCAGAAAAGGCGCAGGAGCCCAGCGATTGGCGTCTGCCGCTCGATTATGCCGACGCTAACGATCCCAATGAGCTTTTGGCGGAAAAGCTCGCGCGCAAAGTCAGAGCGCTGCTCGCGCCGGAAAACGGCGAATGTGTCGAAGATCGCGGCGAACTGCGTCCGGTCGAGGCCGGCGACATATTAATTCTCGTACGCAAGCGCGGCCCGCTCTTTGAAGCGATCATTCGCGCCTTGAAGAGCGAGCATATCGCCGTGGCCGGCGCCGACCGCCTCAACCTTGCCGAGCACATCGCCGTGCATGATCTCGTGGCGCTCGGACGCGCAGCGCTGCTGACGCAAGACGATCTGACATTAGCGAGCGTCCTGAAGTCGCCGTTCTTCGGCTTCGACGACGACGATCTCATCTCGATAGCGCCGGCGCGTCGCGCTTCACTCTTCGAGGCGCTCGAGCAGTCGGAAAAAGCGCGCGACAAGCACGCGGCCGAGCGGCTGCGGCGATTGCAACGCGACGCCATTGAACTCGCCCCCTTTGATTTCTACAGCCGTGTTCTCGGGCCCGACGGCGGGCGCGCGCAGCTTGTGGCGCGACTTGGCCGCGAAGCGGAGGACGCAATCGATGAATTCCTGAAACTAACGGCGAGTTTCGAACGAGAGCAACCGCCGTCGCTTGTGACGTTTTTGGCGATGGCCGAGTCGCTCGATCTTTCGATCAAGCGCGACATGGAATCGGCCGGCGGCGCCGTACGGGTGATGACTGCTCACGCGGCGAAGGGGCTCGAGGCGAAAATCGTTTTTCTGCCCGACACCTGCGGCGCGCCAGCGGGCAAGCATGATCCAAAGCTCTATGCGCTCGGAGAGGCGGACGATGCGATTCTCCTCTGGTCGCTCGGCAAGGATAGCGATCCTGCCGCGCTCAGACAGGCGCGCGATGCGCATCGTCGCGGCGAGCGCGAGGAAAGCCGGCGCCTGCTCTATGTCGCGATGACGCGCGCTGAGGAGCGGCTTTATGTTTGCGGCGCTCATGGCGTGAATGGGCGCGCCAAGGATTGCTGGTACGACGCCATTCGCAATGCGCTTGAACCGAGCTGCGAGACTGCGCCCGACCCGCTCGATTCCACATTGACCGTTCTGCGGCACGGCGCGGCCCCACGATGCTTTGATCTGCCGAGAACCGAGCCGGCGCCGGCCGCGGCCGAACTTCCCGCTTTCGCCACGACCAAAGCACGGCGCGAAGATGCGCCGGCGCCGCCGTTGCGTCCCTCGAGCGCGCTCGCCGGCGCAGACATTGTTGACATCGGCTTTGACGGCGGCGCAGCGAAGCGAGACGACGCGGAACATTTGCTGCACGGCCGTCTCATCCATGCGCTATTGCAACATCTGCCGGCCTGCGCGCCAGATCATCGTCAAAGCGCCGCGCGACGCTTCGTCAAAGCGCGCGGCGGCTTCCTGAACGAAGACAAGCAGGAGACGCTTGCACAGACGGCGCTCGCCATCGTCGCCGATCAGCGACTCGCGCCGCTCTTTGGACCAGATTCGACTCCGGAGGTCGACGTCGTCGCGACGCTTAAGAATGGGGCCGTGGTCTCAGGCCGCATCGATCGGCTTGCTGAGACGGCGACCGAAACGTTGATCGCCGAATTCAAGACGGGACGGCCGCGCGCCAGGATTGAAGGCGCGCATCTGCGACAGCTCGCTCTCTATCGCGCCGCTATCGCGCCCCTATTTCCGGGCAAGCGGCTGCGCTGTTTTTTGATCTACACGCAGAACGCCAGCGTGCTCGAAGCCGACGAATTGGCGCTCGCCGACACGCTTGAGCGAGAGTTCGCTCAAGTGAGCGCCTTAGCCTAAGCGGGTTGATCGGGTCCGACGCGGCGACGCCAGAATTCGAGCAACAAGGGGCAGAGCGCCATGACGATCGGTCCGATGACAATGCCGGAAGCGCCGAACAATTGCAGGCCGCCCAGCATCGCGATGAACGCCGGCACGGTATGCAGCCGCATGCTGTCGCCGATGAGCAGCGGTCGAACCAAATTGTCGACGGTGGCGATCACAACGCCGCCCCACAGCCCGAGAATGATGGCTGCAACCCAACGGCCCTCGATCAAAAGGTAGACCGTCGCCGGGATCCAGACGACGAAGGAGCCGAGCACCGGCACGATCGACACAAGGCCCATGATCAAGCCCCACAGCACCGGCGAATTCAAGCCGAGCGCCCAGAACATGAAGCCGCCGAGCAGGCCCTGCAGACCTGCGACCGCCAGAGTTCCGAAAATGATCGCGTGAATCGTATCGCGCACGCGCACGATGATCTTGCCGGTTTCGAGATTGGAAAAGGGCGACAATCGCGCGAGCGTCTGAAGCGCCACGGCGCGGTCGCGCAAGAGAAAGAACAGAAGATAAAACGCGAGGAGAGTCGTTATGATTTGCCCCGTCGAGCTGCGCAGAAAGTTCGCGGCGATATTGGTGAGGAAAGCGCCGAGCTGCGAGAACGTCGCTTGCAGATCGAATCTGCGTTCGATCCAGCTTTGAAAACGGCTGAGCCAAGGATGCGCGTCGAGCATCGTTTGCCAATTGCCTTGCTGCACGGCTTTCTGAATATAGTCGACGCCTGCGAGGGCCTCGCTCACGAGCCGTTCGATCACAAGCAGCAGCGGCGCAACGATAACGAGCCCGACGATCAGCATGGAGACGCCGGCCGCGACTGAGGGCGGCAAGAAGCGCTCGAGCATGCGGTGAGGGCCGATGAACAGAACCGCCAGCACCAGCGCCCAGGTGAGCGCAGGCAGAAAAGGCGCGGCGACCATCAGCGTGCCGACGATAAAAGCAAGCGTCACAGCGAGCCGGGCGAGAACAAAAACGTCAATCGAAAGATTGGGCTCTTGTTCAACGAGCGCCGCGGCTTCCAGCTTCTCGTCCATTGTTCGCCCCTGTTGCTACCCGCCTATAGACAGGGCGCGTCGCGGGCTTGGCAAGGCGCGGGAATGGCGAGTTTCTCTGAGGGGCGAATGACGCGCTCGCGACGCCGCGTCGACGAGCTTTGTGAAAAATGACTTGGCTTGATCAAAGAAAAAGGCGGCTTCTGAGAAGCCGCCTTTTGAGGGTTTACCCTTCACTCGCCGCGGCGGCTTCCCGTTCGGCCTTTTCCTTGGCCTCTAGGTCCTCGCCGGTCTCTTGATCGACGGCGCGCATCGAGAGGCGCACCTTGCCGCGATCATCGAAGCCGAGAAGTTTGACCTTCACGCGATCGCCTTCCTTGACGACATCCGTCGTCTTGTTCACGCGCTGCTTCGATAGCTGCGAAATGTGAACGAGACCGTCCTTGGCGCCGAAGAAGTTGACGAAGGCGCCAAAGTCGGCGGTCTTCACCACCGTACCCTCATAGATCATGCCGACCTCGGGATCGGAGGCGATGGACTTGATCCAGTTGATCGCCGCCTTGATCGAATTGCCGTCCGCGGAGGCGACCTTCACGGTGCCGTCGTCCTCGATATTGATCTTGGCGCCGGTCTTCTCGACGATCTCGCGGATGACCTTGCCGCCCGAGCCGATCACGTCGCGGATCTTGTCGGTCGGGATCTTCATCGTCTCGATACGCGGCGCGAATTCGCCGAGTTCGGCGCGCGAGCTTGCGATCGCCTTCGCCATTTCGCCGAGAATATGCAGGCGGCCGTCCTTCGCCTGGGCGAGCGCGACCTTCATGATCTCCTCGGTGATGCCGGCGATCTTGATGTCCATCTGCAGCGAGGTCACGCCATTGCCTGTGCCCGCGACTTTGAAGTCCATGTCGCCGAGATGATCCTCGTCGCCGAGAATATCCGAGAGCACGGCGAAGCGCTCGCCTTCGAGGATGAGGCCCATGGCGATGCCGGCCGTCGGCGCCTTGATCGGCACGCCGGCGTCCATAAGCGCAAGCGAGGTGCCGCAGACCGTCGCCATCGAAGACGAACCATTGGACTCGGTGATCTCGGACACGACGCGCAGCGTATAGGGGAATTCGGCCGCCGCCGGCAGCATCGGACGAATGGCGCGCCAGGCGAGCTTGCCATGGCCGATCTCGCGACGGCCGGGCGAACCCATGCGGCCGGTCTCGCCGACGCTGTAGGGCGGGAAGTTATAGTGGAGCAGGAAGCGCTCCTTATAAGTGCCCTCGAGCGAGTCGACATATTGCTCGTCTTCGCCCGTGCCCAGCGTCGCGACGACAAGCGCCTGAGTCTCGCCGCGCGTAAACAACGCGGAGCCATGCGTGCGCGGCAGAACGCCGACTTCGGCGACGATCGGACGCACAGTCTTGACGTCGCGCCCGTCGATGCGCAGGCCCGTGTCGAGGATGTTGTTGCGCACCACCTTGGCTTGAAGCTCCTTGAAGATCTCCGCGATCTGCTCCTTGGAGAACTTCGACTCGCCACCCTCCGGCGCGAGCGCCGCCATCACCTTCGCTTTCACCGCATCAACCGCGGCATAGCGCTCCTGCTTCACCGTGTTCTTATAGGCTTCGCGCAGATCAGCCTCGGCGATCTCCGCCACAGCCTTCGAAATTTCGCTCGTATCGGACGTAGCGAGTTCACGCGGGTCCTTGGCGGCGCGTTCAGCCAAGCGAATGATCGCGTCGATCACGGGCTGGAAGCCGCGATGGCCGGTCATGACCGCTTCGAGCATCGTCTCTTCGGAAAGCTCCTTGGCTTCCGACTCGACCATCAGCACGGCGTCCTGCGTGCCAGCGACGATGAGATCGAGATCTGAAAGCTTCATCTCCTCGATCGTCGGATTGAGCTTCAACTGGCCATTGATATAGCCGACGCGCGCGCCGCCAACAGGTCCCATGAAAGGGACGCCCGAAAGGGTGAGCGCCGCGGAGACAGCGACCATAGCCAGAATGTCAGGATCGTTTTCGAGATCATGCGACAGAACGGTCACGATGACCTGCGTGTCGCAGCGATAGCCATCCGGAAAGAGCGGACGGATCGGCCGGTCGATCAAGCGCGAAACCAGCGTTTCGCGCTCGGACGGACGGCCCTCGCGTTTAAAATAGCCGCCGGGAATGCGGCCCGCGGCGAAGGCTTTTTCCTGATAGTTGACCGTGAGCGGGAAAAAGTCCTGCCCGGGCTTCGGCGCCTTGGCGGAAACGACGGTCGCGAGGACCGTCGTCTCTCCATAGCTCGCCATGACGGCGCCGTCAGCCTGGCGGGCGACTTTGCCGGTCTCGAGCACGAGCTTGCGCCCTGCCCATTCGAGTTCTTCGCGGTGAATCTGGAACATGCTGGTCTTTCTCTGATGAACCTGCGGTTCGTCATGAGCAAGACGGCGAGAAGCTGCGGCAGCGATGTTTCTTAAAGCGTCGACGCAGCGTCCGGCGATCCTGCCATGACTTTACGCGTTGGTCGTAGCGAGCGCCCTCTCCGGCGCTCCGTAATGGCAAAAGCGGCGTGTTGGCGCGCCGCCTTTGCGAGTTTGCGGTTAGCGGCGGATGCCGAGTCGCTCGATCAGCGTCTTGTAGCGCCCTTCGTCACGTACCTTGACGTAGTCGAGGAGTTGGCGGCGCTGGGAAACGAGCTTTAAGAGCCCGCGACGCGAGTGATTGTCCTTCGCATGGGTCTTGAAGTGTTCGGTCAGGTTAGCGATCCGTTCAGTGAGAATCGCGACCTGCACTTCGGGCGAACCCGTGTCGTTGGCCTTGGTGGAATATTCCTTGATGAGCGCCTGCTTGCGCTCCGCCGTGATCGACATCGGATAGTCCTTGTTTTTTAGGGGTGATCCGCGCTCTGCGGCCAGGGCCGGGATGTCGTCCAGCAGGGTCGCGCGAAAACGGAGCCGCCCCGGCGAGCCGGGGCGTGCGAGGGCCTTATAGCAGGTTTTGAGGCAAACGGTAGGGGTTTGGCAAACTCAAGGGTTCCAACGGAATCAAGCGCCCTTATCGGGCTGGAGCATCTGGGCGTCGCCCCGCAGCATGCGGGTGATGAAGGCGCGCGCCGCCGGCTTGTCGCTTCGCGATGCGAGGCCCGATATCAGGCCGAACGCGCCGCCGATCGTCGCGCCTGCAAGCGCGCAAAGCGCATAAATTTCGAAGCGATCGGGCGTCTCCGCCACGGCGAGCGCGGCGAACAGGCCGACAGCGCCGCCGCACACAGCGATAAGCGCTTCGCGATCGCCGGCGCGCGGCCAAAAGGCAAGGCCAAGAGACGGCGCCAGGCACGCGGCGGATACTGCAAGCGCCGCGGCGACGAGCGCGCCTGGCGTGAAGACGCCGGCCACGGCCGCCACGTAAGCCAGAGTCGAAACTGCGACCAGCGTGATGCGATTGACGGCGAGACGTCGGCTCGTCAGGTCGATCTCGCCGCGCAGCCGGTAGAGCGCGTCATGGCCGAAGGCCGTCGCGCAGGCCTGCAGGCCCGATGCGCCGAGCGCGAGCCCTAGCGCCACAAGCGCCGAGGCGATCAGCCCAGAAGAGGCGGCGCCGAGCTCCGCCGCCTGGGGGAGGAAGCCGAGCAGAAAGTCGCCGTCGATCGGGCGAATGTCCGATGCGGCAAGGGGCGCGCCTGGGGCGTATCCTTTCGCCGCGCAGGCCCGTTGCGCTTCGGAGGGTCCACGCACAGAGTAGCCGCAAACGCTGATCAGACCACGCTCGCTCGCTTGATAGACCGGTTGCGGCAGGCGTTCCGGCGGCTGCCCCACAGTGGCGCGGGCGAGCGACAGCGTCGAGACGGCGATCGCCGCCGCCGCGAGAAGGGCGATGACGATGCTCCAGAAAAGCGCCGCATAGCCGGCCCGGCGCGCGCTTCTCCTGTTGGGCGTCGCCACCGAGGCGGCCAGGACAGGAGCAAGCGAGGCCACGCCAAGCGCGGCCGCCAAGGTCGTGGCAAGTTCAGCGATAAGGCCCATCGGGGCGGGCGCGACGCGCCAGCTTACCAGTAGCTGCGCAGCCTCCGTCGAAGCTGAGCCGCCAAAAATTAGGCCGCTCGGCAGGGCGTCGTGGAGACTGAGGGCGGCGATCGGCCAGCCGAACCCCAAGGTCGCCACGCCGGCGGCGGCCGCCGACGCCCACATGACGCCTGAAAGCCCGCCCGGGCCGGCGATAATAAGGGTCGACGCCGCGACTAGAAACGCCGCGAACGCCCGATTGGCGCCAGTGAGCTCGACGAGCGCGTTGACGGCGATCAACCCGCCGGCGGCGGCGAGAAGCGTCGACGACAACGCCACTGCGCCGATGAAGCCAACCCGCGTCGCGGCGCTTGGAAAGCGCGCGCAAAGAAGCTCCGAAATCGAAAAAACGCCGGTCTTGCGCAGCAGCGGGCCGAAATAAAGCCCCGCCGCGGCGAGGCCGATGAACACGCCGCCGATCGCTCCGATGGCCCAGCTCTGTCCGGCAAGCCGTGCGCCGAAGGGAAGCAGCAGAGCGATCACGATAGCGGCGTTAGCGAAGCCTGCGTAAGCGGCCGGTAACGCCCGGCCGGCGGTGTAATAAACCGACACCCGCATCGAATGCAGAAGGAAGCCGAGCGCGCCGAGGCCAAGAATGGTGAAATAAGGCGGCGCCCCGCCGACAAATCGCTCCGGCGCGCCAACGCGGTCAAGCAGCGCTGCGAAGGCGTATGCCAGGAGAAAGCTCGCGGCCGCGAAGGCGATCCTCGCGTCGAGATTGGCTCTTTCGAGCGCCGCCTGCTCGCTGGACTGATCGCTCATCCTTGGCCTCGCTAAATTTATAAGCGGCGAAACTCTAAATGAGGATGCTTCGCCGGCCAAGATGGCGCCGCTTCGCGGCTAGGCGACCGAACCCGCATAGGATTTGACGTAACGGCTTAATTTTTCTCTAAGATCGCCGAAGGCCATGCCCATACGGTTGTAGCCGATTGCAGCCGGAATGGCGGCGGCCAACCCGTAGGCCGTTGCGGCGAGCGCGTCGGCGATGCCGGGCGCGACCACCGCGAGACTCGTGTCCTGGGTCTGAGCGATTCCAGAGAAACTCGACATGATGCCCCAAACGGTGCCGAAAAGGCCAACGAACGGGCCTGCTGAAGCCACGACTGCGAGAACGGGGAGCCCGCTTTCGGCCTCGAGCATGAACTCGCGCGCCGCCCGGTTCATCTGTTGCAAGACGCGGTCGCGCTTCTGATGAGCGGTCTCGTTGGGCAATTCAGTTTGCGACGCCTCCTTCGCGGCGACCTCGATCGGCCAGAGGACGCCGATATCGCCGCCGGCGCGCACGCGATCGATGGCCCTGGACACCCGCAGCAGAACGAAAACGCCGTCAATAATGAGCACCCAAGTCCAGACCGCCGCAGCGAGAAGCAGCGCCATAACAACTTTGCTGACGGGGGCCGCATAAATAAACATGCCGATCGGTGACATTGGCGCGAGATTCATTGCAATGCTCTCCTGCGGCTTTGAGGCTAAGTCTTATTGAAAGGTAATGCCCTGTCGCGCGTAAACGGGCCCGCAGCTGCTCGGACCGCGCGCAGAGGCGACGATGCGCCGCGCCAACGCCGCATGGGCCGGGCTTCCGCCGGTTACTGAAACGCCTGATATGCCGCCGCCCGCGTTCACATAAAAGGTCACGTAGACCGTTCCCGGTCCAAGACTCGTCGATGCGGGGGTATGCCCGCGGATTGAGGCCGCGATCTGAGCAAGGCACGTCGCTTGACCCGAACCGTCGCCGCCGCCGCCCGGCAGTCCAAAGCGACCAGCGACGCGCGCGGATCCCGATCCTGACGAGGCGCCTCCAGGCAGGCCGTAGCGTCGGCCATTCTCAGCCGCGCGACGGCTGTCATTCTGAGCCTCACGTTTTTCCTGGGCCTTCCGGTCGACCTTCTTGGGTTTCTCGGACTTTTCCTTTTTCTCCGCTTTTTCTTTTTTCGCGGGTATCGGAACCGCGTCGGGCTGCATGATCAGAGGAGGCGGCGGCTCCTCGGAGATCAGCTCCTCCATACCCTCCTCGGTGAGAGACGCCGTTTCGATCGGCAAGGGATCGTCCAGCGAATCCCCCTCAGGCGCCGGATCGCCCGCGTCCAAGGAAACGCCTTCCGGGATGAGCTCCGCGCCAATGCCGCCCAGGTCAATGATTGGCGACTGTGGCCAATAGATTCCTGAAGCAAAGAAGGCGACGAATATCCCGACGACCGAAACGGTCGAGGCGGGATGCAGCCAACGGGGCCTGAGCAGTGGACGCGTTTCTGGAGTCGCACCCGTTTCTAAAGGCGCGCCCGTGTTCGAACTCGTCGTAATCTTGTTCATCTTTGAAGCGCTCCGCCGCCGACGCGCCTTTAATCGGAGACATCATACGCCCGTGAAACTTAGCCGTTCAAGCCGTCGCAAGGCGGATGCGGCTTTGTGTATCATCTACGCGACGGTCGCACTTAAGGGATCCGGCGCGCCCTGGTAGTCCTGTAATGAAGGTCCGGCTCATAAGATGCATCAGCGCTTTCAGGTCCTAATGATTGAGGACGGAGCGATTGAGATGCGCCACGTTGAATAAGAACGCTACATCGCCGGCGCAGCCCAAGACGCCTGCGCCCGCTTCCGTGCGGCGGGAGCATGCGCCGCGGCAATACTTGGCGATCGCGGCGCTGATTATCGCCGGGGAATCGATTTTTTTGCTGCCTTTCGGATTGGCCCGGATATTCAGGCCGACGCTGCTTGACGTGTTTCACGTAACCAATCTCGAGCTCGGCGCCGCCTATTCGGCTTATGGCGTTGTTGCAATAGCTGCGTATCTTTTTGGCGGCCTGCTTGCCGATCGATTTGCGACGCGCACGATGTTGTTCGTTGCGCTAACGTCCACTGCAGCCGGCGGACTCGTGATGATGGCGATTCCCTCTTCGTCGACTCTGGCGATCTTGTACGGGTATTGGGGAATCACCACGATCGCCCTGTTCTGGTCGCCCTTGATCCGCGCCACGCGCGAGTGGGGACTCGACTTTTCCCAAAGTCGCGCGTTTGGCTTGCTTGAGGGCGGCAGAGGCGCGCTCGCCGCCGTGATGGCGTCGATCATGGTGATTCTGTTCGCCGCGCTGCTGCCGGAAGACAGCGCGACCGCCAGTCTCGCGCAGCGAACCGAATCATTACGGCAGGTCATTCTATTGCTGTCCGCGATGACCTGCGGAGCCGCTCTGCTGATCTGGTTCGCCCTGCCGGAACGCAAAGCGCCGCCACGAGGCACCATATCTCTAAGCCGCGACGCCCGCGTGTTCCTCATGCCTTCGGTCTGGTTGCAGGCTGCAATTATTCTTTGCGCCTATGTCGGCTTCAAAGCGATCGACGACTTTTCGCTCTACGCGAACCAAGTCATTGGGCTGAATGAAGTCGACGCAGTACGTATCGGCGCCACATCGCTGTGGATACGACCGGTCGCGGCGACCGGCGCCGGTTATCTGGGTGAACGGATTGGCGCCCCCATTTTGACCGTCATCTGTTTCGTGCTGCTCGCAGTAGGGAGTTCCGTTCTCGCCTTTGGCTTTGTTGGCGCCGGTATGGCGTGGGCGTTCGCGCTGACGATAATCTTCACCTGCGTTGGAATTTTTGGGCTCCGTGGCCTCTATTTCGCGATCATGCAGGATGGCGGAATTCCTCTAGAGCAGACAGGCTTCGCTGTTGGGCTTCTATCGGTCATCGGCTACGCGCCTGATATCTTCATGGGACCGCTCATGGGCTACCTGCTCGACCAGTCGCCCGGAACAGCCGGACACGATCACGTGTTCTTGGTCGTCACCTTGTTCGCGGCGCTGGGACTGATCACAAGCTGCTTCTTCGCGCAGTTCGCCCGACGTCAAGCCAGACCGTGACGCACTCCATTGAGGCGCGGCCGGTTTTATCGGCGGCGCCGGCGCCACGTGACCGGATCGGGAATCGACTGTCGATATTGTCACACCGCCGTCGAAGTTTCGTCCAACGCGGGCATGCCGCCGACCGGCGCCTGCATGACCCGCCATTTGCAGATCTGGACGAACGCCGCCTTGCTTGGCCCGATGCGTAACAGTCTGAAGAACGATCAGCCCCTTGTCTGGCGGCGCGTCACCGACGTTCCCGATTTCGTCTACTAATTCCCGGCTGGAACGAGCCAGTCTTCGGCTGGCGCATAGCCTTCGCCGACGGCCTTGCGATAATGCATGGTGAAACCGCTGATCGCCTTGCGCAATGCGTCGCCCGGCGTTTCTGCTTCTGGCGCGCAGCTCCAATAGGGGCTCGGTTGGCGCGGCGTTTTTATCGCGTGGCTCAGGCGATAGGCCGTGCGCGATCCCCAGGTCCGACGCAGTCGAATGGTGACGACGGTCTCGAGCGTCCCGATCCGAATCATATAGGCGCCTTCATCATCGCGCCTTTGAACGACTCTCACGCAATCGTCTTGCAGCGCGTTGTCCACCGTGCACACGGCATCATCCTCCCTGCTTGCGTCCAGCGAAACGAAAGCAAAGCTCGAACCTGCCGAAATTAAGACATTCGCGACCCATTCTCTTCGAAAGGCTAAAAAAAAGCGCCCGCTGATGTGGCCGTCAATTGAACGAAAAGCCGACGGTCAGGGCGCGGTCTTCCCGCCGCGCTCGGGGAAGTCCTTCAGCAAATATTCTTGACCGTAGAGCGGTTTGCTCACGCCCTGATGACAGGTCCCCGCAATTCGCTTCTGGCTGTCGCCGAGCCGTCCTAACGGATTGGCAGAATGGACGAATTTCGAGGTTTTCGGGATAGACGCGCGCGCCAGTTTCTGCGCAACCGCAAATACTTATCTCTAGCGAGACGGACTTTAAATTTGAGCGAGAACGCAAGTCAGGTTGGAACATTTGCGCGAGCGAAAGGTTAATCGGTCTTGAAAGCTAGGCCCGGGCTCGCTTTCGAAGGCGTCCGCCGCGATTGCGGCCGTCCCCTGACAAGGAGGAATCCATGAACTGGGACACGATCGAAGGCAACTGGAAGAAGTTCAAAGGCAATGTCAGGGAGCAATGGGGCAAGCTCACGGACGACGATATTGCGCGGATCAACGGCAACCGCGAGCAGCTCGAAGGCATGATCCAGGAGCGCTACGGCGTGGCCAAGGACAAGGCCAAAAAACAGATCGACGACTGGATGTCGCGCCACTAACGGCAGCGTATCGTTGCAAGACGCCGGCGAGTCGAACTCGCTGGCGTTTCTTTTTGGAAGTTTGCGAACCCGAGTAGCAGGAGTATTCGCTTCGCACATTCGAAAGCCGGAACATTTGGCGCGGCGGAGAAGTTTTATTGTCGCGGCGCTCTCAAGACGAAGATCGCTCAATGAAGAAAGCTGTTCGCCCGTTCATCATCGAATATCGCTCGAAGCGCGGCAGGTCACGATTGGTCAGGGGCGGCGAGTCTTTCCGATTTGCCGACCAGTCGGCCGAACGCTTATTCGCGGCCAAAGACACGCGCGATGAGCTATCCGCCCGGCAGTCGCTCTTCAAACCAGAGGAACGTTCGCCATGACAATCGCTTCACCGAAAATCGGCTTGAGACAAGGCAAGAAAGCGCTGCTTTTGCGCTCAATGAGCGAAGCGCTCGGAAAACGCTTTTCGCTCCTTTATGTGGATTTGATCCTGAAGCCAGTGCCGGAGGATATCAAAGATCTTCTCGTGAAACTGGATTTCACCGATCGTTCAAGCAAGGCGCATTAAGCTTCGAGCGCTCATCCGCATCGTTCACTCAGCCGCCTGGCTCAGCTCTTCCAGGAGAACGAGCATGTCTTCCGGCAGAGGCTCCAAAGTGACATCAGAAAATTGCCGTCTGAGCTGCTCGCCGAGTCGCATGACGCTTCGCTCCGAATCGAGCGCCTCGCATGCCAATTGATTCCGTCTCATTGCCGCATCTATCCATATCGCTCGTTTTTCATGTGGCGACATGAGCAGCCCTCCACACGGCTTATTGAAGCGCCGATTCGCAAATCGGTTCCGACAATGCTCCAAATTTTTTAAGAAATAGAAAAGCTTGGCAGGCAAAATGCCTTGTGGAGAACTCAAGTTAGCTCTCACAAGCTTTAGGTTCGACTGTCGATTCCGCCCTTCGCAAGCATCGATCAATCTGCCTGCGTCAGCATATCTAGACGCAACTCACTTTCCGACGGCGCGAAATTGCACCGGAACCTCGAAGGTTAATCCTTCATCGGCGATAACTGGCGGCGGGGCCGGGACGGGATCGGCGCGCTTCATCATCGAGAGCGCCGCTTCGTCAAAGGCCGGATGTCCCGCTGAACGCTTGATGCTGTAGCTAATGACATGGCCTCGTCGGTCGAGCGTGAATGAGATGCTCGCTTCGGCCGTTCGACGGCCGCCCGCCGTCGGATAGCGCTTGTGGCGGTTGAGATGGGAGAGCAGCGCCTTTTGCCAAGTGAGCTTAATCGCGTTCGCTTTGACGTCAGCGCCCTGGACCGGCGATACCGGTTTATCGGACTCTCGCTCAACGTCGGACTTGGGCGGCACCGTCGCTTCGGAGGCCGCCGACTCAGCGGAAACAACTGGCTGGGCCTGAACCTTTTTTTCTTCCTCGACCGGCTTATCCGGGGTTGTGTTGTGCGTGAGTTCGGCGTCCTCGGCTTCGGTCCGCGCTATCTGCTCCTCTTTCGCCTCCTTCGCCTCGGATGCGGCGGCGGAAGGCGCGGCGGCCGCTGCTTCGTGAGCGAGAGGTCCGGGCGGCAGATCCGCGGCCTCGGCGTCGCGCGGCGCGGCCGGCTCGAGAGATATTTCGATCGCCGGGGCGCCGGAAGCGTTCTCGTCATCGCCTTGCAGAGTCACCAGTGCGGCGACCGCGCCGCCGACATGCAGAAGCACTGCGAAAGCGACGGCGACGCCCCAAAGCTTGCCGTTCGATTGCGGATTCTGGAGAGCGACGGCGGCGCTCATTGCGCGGAAGGCTCCTTGCCGCCAGCGTCCAGCGCGACGAGCGCAACGCGCAAATAGCCGCCTGCGCGCAGACTCTCTAGCACCGCCATCATCTCGCCGTAGGGCACGGCGGAGTCCGCTCGCAGATAGATGCGTTTGGATTTGTCGCCGAGATGCGCGTCGAGCGCTGAAACGAGATCCTTTCGCTTGACCGGCGTTTCGCCAAGAGCGAGCCCAAGATCGGATTGAATCGTCACATAGACGGGCTTATCGGGCTTCTCATGAGGCGCCGCGTTGGAGGCCGGCAAATCGACGGGAAGATCGACGGTGGCGAGGGGCGCCGCCACCATGAAGATGATGAGCAGCACGAGCATCACGTCGATGAACGGCGTGACGTTGATCTCGTGCGTTTCTTGAAGATCGCTCTTGAGATGAACGGCCATGTGCTACTCCGCCGCGTGAATTTTCGTTGCGGCGTGTCCGGCGCGATCGAGATCGCGCGAGACAATGCGAAGCAACTCGCCGGAAAGATTGGAGACGAGTTCGAGATAGGCCGTCGCCTGGCGCGCAAGATGATTGTAGATCAGCACCGCCGGTATAGCGGCGAAGAGACCGATCGCCGTCGCCAGCAGCGCTTCAGCGATGCCCGGCGCAACAACGGCGAGGTTGGTCGTCTGCGCTTTCGAGATGCCGATGAAGCTGTTCATGATGCCCCAGACCGTGCCGAAAAGACCGATGAACGGCGCTGTCGATCCGACAGAGGCGAGCAGTCCCGTGCCCTGTTTGATAGCGAGCGCCTGAGCGCGCTCGATTTCCGCATAACAGCCCGCGATGCGCTCCTTCACGCCCGGGGCCGCGATGATGTCGGACGACAGCTTCATTTCCCGCGTCGCCTCCCCGAGTAGGGACTGCGTCAGACGATCGCCGCCGCCAAGCGCCAGCCGCGCCTCGGAAAGCCCACGCGCTTCCGAGAGACGGCCGATCGCCGCCACAACGCGTTCGCGCGCGCGTTTCAACTCGATCGTTTTGGCGATGAGGATCGTCCATGTCGCGACGGAGGCGAGCAGCAGACCGATCATCACGATCTTCACAACGATGTCGGCGTTGACGAACATCGTCCAGACAGAAAGATCGTGAGGCTTGTTGGCCGCAATCGCCGCGTCGAGCGCAGGATGATTTGCCTGCGCCGCTACGCCGCTTGGCGCAAGGAGAAGCGCGGCGCTTGAGATCACGAGAAATTGCAAAAGATTTTTCATGCTTCAGCCCATGTGCGGATCAGATTGTGATAGATGCCTGAGAGTTTGACGCAAGCCGGATCGCCAGCGCCAAACTTCGTCGTCAGCGATTGAATCGCCTGGTCAAGATCGAAGAGCAAAGCGCGGGCCACATTGTCGCGAATCATGCTCTGCAGCCAAAAGAAAGAAGCGATGCGCTCGCCGCGCGTGACGCCCCGAACAAGATGAAGACTGGTTGAAGGATAAAGCACGAGATCGCCGGCAGGAAGTTTCACCTCCTGCTGACCCACTCGATCCTCTATGACCAGCTCTCCGCCGTCATATTCTTCTGCTTCAGAGAGGAACAGCGTGCAAGAAAGATCGGTGCGAATGCGGATGGGCGTTCCGGGGATGCCGCGGATCGCATTATCGACGTGCAGTCCAAAGTTCTGACCGACGCCATAGCGATTGAAGAGCGGCGGAAAGATCTTGTGCGGCAGCGCCGCCGAGACGAACATCGACGACTGCGCAAGCGCCTCGAGGACATGTTCGCCAAGTTCCCGGGCGACTTCTCCGGCTTGCGGCAGTTGGAGATTGTTCTTCACCAGAGAGGATTGTGCGCCGGCCGTCGAGCGGCCGTCCTCCCATGGCGCCTTGTCCATGGCTGCGCGAAAAAACGCCACCTGCTGCTTGGAAAGAACTTCTGGTATGCAAATCAGCATCAGCGCTATGCTTCTCCCCAATAACGGATGAGATTGTGGTAGACGGTCACGAGCTTGCGCAGATCCGGATCGTCTGAACCCACGCGCGGCGCGAGTTCCCGTATCGATTCGTCAAGATCGCAAACGAGGCTGCGCCCTTCATCAGCGCGGATCATGCTTTGCAGCCACAAAAATGAGGCGAGACGTAGGCCGCTCGTGACCGGCGTCACCATATGAAGGCTGCCGGCCGAATAGAGGATGAGATCGCCCGCAGGCGGCTTAAATCTTCTCGACCCGTAAATATCTTCGACGATCAATTCGCCGCCATCATATTCTTCAGGCTCGGAGAGCAGCAAGGTTGCGGCGAGGTCGACGCGAATGCGGGCGCCCGTCACGGCGTCGCCCCGTATGGCGTTGTCGACATGGGGATCGAAGTGGTCGCCAACGCCGTAACGATTAAAGAGCGGCGGATATATGCGCAGCGGGACAGCGGCCGAAACAAAGGCGGGATTGGCGAGGAGCGCGGAGAGCAGCCGACTTCCGAGCGTGCGTGAGAGTTCGGACTCTGGCGGAAGCTGCTGATTGCGCTTCATCTCGCCGGCGTTCGCGCCCGCGGTCGAGTCGCCGCCCTCCCACTTCGCCTGCCTCATCGCCTCGCGAATGGCGGCGACATCATCTTTTTCGAGCGCTCCTTGTATGTGAGCAAGCATCGATGCGGCTCCTAGAACAAGACGCGCGTTTCGAAATAAACGGCGCGGCCGGGCGACATCTGCACGAAGGGCGTCGCCGTCTGATAGAAGGCGTCATAGATCGTGCGGTCGAAGAGATTGTTGACGGAGAGCTTCATGGTGATGTTAGGGCCAATCTTGCCCTCCGCAAAAAGATCGAAGCGCCAATAGGAAGGCAGGACCGTGGGCACGTTCAGGACGGGATTTGCCGTGGTCGGCGCGGGCCAGCCGTAGGCGTTGAACGCTGAGCCGCCGTTGGCGACGATATTGTTGCCGCCATAGATTCTGGAACGATAAATCGCCTGGCCGCCGATTTCGAGCACGTCTGGCGCAAGGCCAAGCAATTCGCCGGCCTTATACTTCGACAGCAGGCTGAAGGATTCATGGGCGATATTGGCAAGTTTAAGACCGATATTCGTTCGCGCATAGGAGCTGGTCACTTGCGACTCCATCAGCACGATACCGCCAAGGATCATCCATCTGTCTGTGATATTGCCCGCGGCTTCGAGATCGATGCCATCGACGAAATAAGCCGCATTGCCGGTAGTGACGCCAGAATTCACTTCTCGCGCGCCAGTCACATCCGTCCGAAAGAAAGCGGCGGTCGCAAGCAGATGCCTGTCGAACAGCTCCCATTTCAGACCAACCTCTCCAGCCTTGTTGATTTGGGGAGGAAAGATTTGCGCCGCCGTAGTCAAGCCGCCGTAATTCGCGGCGCCGCCGTCGAGCTCCGCGCCGACGGGAGTCGCCGAGGTGGCGTAAGCGGCGTAGGCGCTGACGTTGGGGAAGGGCTTGAAGACGACGCCAGCGTTCCAATTGAACAGCCCAGAATGATTCTCGGCGAAAGTCGACAGCGTCTCAGTGCGGGCCGTGGTGTCGTAAGCATCGAAGCGCGCGCCGCCGTTCACGAGCACGACATCCTGATAGTTCGCCGTCTCGATCAGATAGCCCGATTTGGTGTCGACGGCGATGCGCGTCGGATTGGTGTTGCGATAGGGCGTATTTAGGAATGGCAGATAGGTGCAGGGCAGATAGAGGTTGCATGTAACGGTATTGCCTGACGGGATTCCGTTCAGCTCCGATGAAAGGCCTTGGTAGTTGGTGCGCGTCACGCCCTCTCGCGCAAATTCGACGCCAGCGACAAGCGCGTGTTTAATCGGGCCGGTTTCGAGCTTGATGGTCGCTTCAGTCTGATTGTCGAGGATATTGACGACCTGATACCGGCTTTGAGCGCCGATGCTGACGGTGCCGCGAAAGAGGTTGGCGCTTCCAGCCAAGGAACCGATGTAATCGAGAACCGACCGGCCCTGTCGGAACCTATTATCAATGACGAGATTGTCATTGTAGCGATAATGCGCAGTGAACGTGCCGAAATTCTGCAACGCGACTTGGAAATCGCGATCAAGGAAGCCATACCAGTTGTAACGCGGGATAACGCCTTCGGGGAACGGACGGTTCCAAACTCGATTGTAAGGAACGCCGAAGTCCGGCAAACCCTTCTGATAAACGTGCGTATATTGTCCCGTGAGCGTCAGGTCGGGCAGCGGCTTGAACACCACCGAGCCGGCGACGCCATCGCGGTAGTCGGTGATAAATCCGCGTCCCGCGACATTCGAGTCATGCCAAAGCGCATTGATGCGAACCGCGAGGATCGGGCTGATCGCTTTGTTGACGTCAAGCGTCACCCGCTTCATGTGATCGGAGAAGCCGCCGATCGTGTTGAGATCGACAAAATCGCGATCGGTCGCCTGTTTGGTGACGATGTTGATCGCGCCGCCTGCAGTGCCGCGGCCTGCGAATGTCGACCCGGGGCCGCGCAGAATTTCAACCTGCTCAGTGTAGAAGTTCTCGCGGATGCTGACGCCAGGATCGCGAATGCCATCGACGAAAATGTCGTTGCGAACGTCGAAGCCTCGAATGAAGAAGCGATCGCCAAAGGCGTTGCCGCCTTCGCCCGTGCCCAGCGTCACGCCCGCCGTGCTGCGGCCGATTTCGCGCAGAGTGAAGGCGTTCTTGTCGTCGAGCACTTCCTTGCTCAGCACCGTGATCGTGCGCGGCGTGTTGAGCACCGGCTCGGTGAATTTCGTCGACGCCAGCCGGTCGACCTTATAGGGCGCGACCGGATCAGCGTAAGGATTGGCGTTCGGCGCCGTGACAAAGATCGGAACGCCTCCCGCGCCTGCGCCCTGACCGGCTGCGCTCGAAGCGCCGGGCGCGCCTTGCTGATTACCCGCCGCTGCAGAATTGGCGCCTGGCTGCCGCGCTTGACGCGGCTGAGCAAGAACTGGTTTGGGTTTCGACGGCATGGCCGCGCGCGGCTTTTCTTGCGGCGCGTCGACTTTGACGGGGGGCAACGTCGTCGCGGCGGATTGCGCCAAAGCCGAGGCGCTCACGCTTGATGCAAGCGCCGCTGCGACGCTCAGCGCCTTTACCGACGACAAATCTCCAGCACGGGTCCTCGGAAGCGATTGAGTCAACATTCGAAGAGAAATTGGAGACTTTACGTCGCTCATTTGGAACCGCCGGGGAGGATTATGCGTTATCGTCCTCCGCGTCTGCGAAGACTTGACCGAAGCTAAATTTCGCGACGGCGGCGGTCAATTGAAGAAACAGCTGAATGGAAGTATTGTAATCTGTATAGTTTCAGTCACATGCAAATGTATTTTGTATTTGATTGTTACTTTTCTACCACAGATCTAGTTTGGAAGCGTTTTAATTCCAAACTAGACTCAGGATTGGTGGATTGAAATAGAGGCGCGTCGGCGGCGATGCAGAACGCCAAGAAGATGCGCCGACAGTGTTTAGAACTCGCGAAAATATGCTCGCGCTTGGAACGCTGCTCTGTAGAACGCTTTGTTGTGCGCGAGCGGCTGTGCGCGGCGAATAGCCCAGACGAGGTGAAGGCTGGCGGCGACGCCCACAGAGGCGTCGAGTCCATTGCGTTCAGGCTTTGGCCTTTTGAGCCAAGCTTCACGCGGCATGTAACTTGCTCCTTGAATATTCTTGGTCAACCCCAAGCGAGACTTTTCGTGCGGAGCGCGACACAAGTTTCTGAAAGTACGCGTGTTTTCGTCGTCGACGACAACGAAATCTCTCGCGCGGCGATCCGATTCATGCTCCGCGATGGATATGAGGCGCATGAATTAGAGAGCGCAACTGGCGCGCTCGCAAAGGTGAAGGAAATAAGACCGGGCCTGCTGGTGCTTGCCGAAGGCGTCATACGCGCCAATGGCCTGGATCTCATTCAGGAATATTTGACGCGCATCCCCGAAGCGAAAATCCTGGTCATCGTCGATCAGATTTCCAGCGGGTTCGGCCAGGAATGCGTCGCCGCCGGCGCGCACGGATTTATGGCGAAGCCGTTGCGGGCCGAATTCGTGCGCAACAAGGTCGACTCGCTGAGCGAGACGGCGGCAAGCGCTAGTCGTTGAGGGAGAACCCCATGGAACCCGACATTGCCCCGATAGGAGACCCAACTGAACGTGCGAAGTTGGAAATTGCGATCGACGACTGCGTGGGCCGCTTCTATGCCAAGGGCGCCGAAGACCAGTTGCTAGGGCCGATCTTTATGGCCATAGACGGTCTCGACGAGCACATGGGGATCGTCGCAAATTTCTGGTCCAAAACCCTGCTCGGCACGGAGCATTACCAAGGCCATCCCTTCGCCGCGCATATTAATCTTCCGATTGAGCCGGAGCATTTTGCGCGCTGGCTCGAACTCTTTAGCGAAAGCGCCAATGAGACGCTGCCGAAGAAGCAGGCCGAGCAAGCCATCGCCAAAGCCGCTCACATGACGCAATGCTTCCAGGCCGGGCTATTTCCCTTCGTCGGCGCCGATGGAAAGCCGTCGCGCATTCCAGCGCAATAGCTTCCCTCGGTCACCCGCGAATTTTAGTCGACCGCAATCATCACGTCGGAAGACTTGATGACCGCTTTGACTTTGGATCCTTCGCGAAGTCCGAGCTCCTCGACGGATTCGTTGGTTATTGAAGCTGTGACCGTCAATCCGTTGACGTCCATCGTTACATGCGCCGTAGTCGCGCCCTTTTGAATATGTTTAACGGTTCCGGGAAGGCAGTTACGCGCGGAAATCTTCATGCCATGGCTCCTAAGAACTAGTTTCTGTTATGGCCTCCCGTCGACGACGTCTGGCGTCTCTGCGGCTGCGGCGCAAATGTCAGCCGTTCGACTGGTTTTCCTTCGATGAAGTGGGACTGCACAATCTCGTTTATATCATCGGTGACGCGCGGCGCATATAACTTCGGACAACGCTTCAGCCGTTGCCGATCAGTTCTTGGCCGCAGCGCGCCGGACAATTCGTGACTCGATGGCGCGGCGCGTCAGCCCGCCCTTCTCAACAGTCGCTAGCGTCAATCATAACGTCCGCAATCGTCTCGCCTTTATTGTCTTTCAGAAAATATCTGATAATGGCGCCGCTCGTGCGATGTTGCGGCATGGTCAGACAAACGCGCTCGTGCAGCTGGCTCTTTAATTCGGCGAGTTTTTTGGCGTTCCCGATCAGCGTTCGAGCCGCTTCGTCGTCGACAATCGTATAGTTGTAATTGAAGATGTTGCCCGGTCCCGCCGTCGTCTTGTCCAGGCGAACGCCTTCGCTGACCATTTCGGGAAGAGTGGCGTTCACTTCAGCCGCTTCGCGCTGCAAAGTCAGCGAGAGCGGCTCCACGTCTTCCTCGAAGGAAAGGCTTTCCCGATATTGCCTCGCGAAAAGGAAAGCCGCGACCACGACGGCGATCGCCGCCGCGGCCTCCAAGACGTCCGCCCAAGACTTCCGATCAGCTTCGTCCCTCACAGCCCGCCCCGCTCTAAACCTTCGGCGATTTTGTCTCGCCGAAGCTCGTTCCGCAAGGCGCCCCCTCAGTGGACGCTAAATTCGCCGTCGAGCAGCTTCATCTCGGCGGGCTTGATCAGCTTTGCATGCGCGACGATGACGGAATGGAGAGGGCCATCGAGGCTACGCCTCCAGAAATCAAGGAATTTGCGCAGTTCCGGGAAGTCTGGATGGAGATCATACTCCTGCCAGACGTAAGACTGAATGATCTTGGGGTAATCCGGCAGACGATAGAGAATATTCGCCGTCGTCAGGCCATAGCCATCGAGCTGCAGACGCAAGCCGCTGGACGCCATGCCCTTCTCCTCGCGGTTCGATTCTCTCCAGATTAGGGGCAAATTTTCGTAGGGCAAGCGCCCTGAATGGCAAAGACATTCAAAAACAATGTGCTAGCAGCACAATGCCGTGAGTGACAAAGCAACCGAGCGCTTTACTTAGGAAGATCCCGATCCCCCCTCGGCGCAGCGGAACGTCCCGAGGTCCGAAGAACGGGAATTAGGCGTTCGGCGATCTCGCCAGGGTCGAATATTCGCATGATTGGACGCAAAGAGCGTCGCAATCTGTCCAACAAACAAAAGCGTCGCCGTCTTAACGACGGCGCCGCTTGTGCGAACTGACCTTTCTGGCGCTGCGCATTCGTTTCCCGATTTGCAGACCCAAGACTGCCTTGGCCCCGGCCTCGAGAAAACGAATGATCAGATCTCAGCTGATTCGTAGCTGGTGATTTCCATGCCGACGCAGATTTCAACGATAGTGGGTTGCGACCATGCCATTGGCGTTGCTCCTCCAAATTCGCGTTCCGCCGAGACGGCGGCTCCGGTCGAGAATAATGAGAGGCGCAAAGCGTTTCACCTTCAAACTTTCGCCATTCGCGCTTCCAAAATTTCCCATCTCGCGAATGGCGGCATGCGGACTGCGTCACGTCATTCGTCGTCCCGCAAAGGAAGCGACACCATAATCCGCGTGCCGCCGCGCTCGGGCCGTTCAATCCGCTGCACGCCGCCAAGCGCGCGCACGCGTTCGTTCATGCCGAGAAGACCCATGCCTGGAGCAAAGCGCTCTGAAATGCCGACGCCATTGTCCTCGATGGTGACTTTTAGTTGCGGCGCGTCGCCATCCTGTTCATGGGAAGACGCCTCCAAGCCGAATTCTAAAGTGACCGCGCCCCTATTCGCGCCGGAGTGGCGAAAAATATTGGTGACGCCCTCCTGCACCAAGCGATAGACGGCGAGGGCCATCTCCTCATCGAGCGAGGAAAGATCGTGGCGGACGACAAGCCGCAGATCGACTTCGGGATGGGTGAGCGCCCATGACGCAAAAAGCGCTTTCAGCGCGGGCTCCAGACCAAGCTCCTCAAGACCCTTGGGCCGCAGCCGGCCAAGCAAACCTCTGAAGAGCGATTGGAGCGACTCGCTCGCGTTGTCGATCGTTGCGCTTATCTGTCTCAATCGGTCGATATCGGGCGAGGGATGCGAGACCAGTTCCTGTAGCGCCGCCGAAGTGGCGCGTATGGAGAACAGGCAAGGGCCCGCCTCATCATGCAAATCGCGCGCGATTTCCTTGCGTTCGCCTTCCTGTACCTGAATAAGCCGATCGATGAGTTCGCGATTTTCCTGCTTAACGCGATCGAGCGTTGCGCCAAGCGAATTTAAAGCGGCGGCTATCGATCTGAATTCGCTCGCTCCGCTGAGCGGCAGGCGCACGCCGCTCTTGCCAGTTTCCAATTGCGCCAGCCCGGACTTTAGCGCGTCGAAAGGCGCAAGCGATTGGCGCAGGAACAGGAGAACGATCGTCAGGAAAACAAGCATGACTGCGAGGCTGATGGCCGCAAGCCACACCATGTCCGACCAGATCTCTCCGAGTTCGTCGAATGGATTCGAGATCAACAAAATGTTGCTATAAGCGCGTCCACCGACGATTACGGGGATTGTCATCACCTTTGGCGACGCGCCAACCAGCTTCGCAAACCATTCCGGAACATCTCGATCGGAATGACGGATTTTTTCCAGCCAATCCGCGGGTGGCGTTTCATTCGCGGCGAGGATCTCAACATCTGCATGGCGAAGGTTGCCGAGCGACGCATAGAGGCGTTGCAACGCCGGCGCCGGATCTTCATTTTCGGGAAGATTTGCTATTGTCGCCAAGACAACTTCCCGCATCAATCTGAGATTGCTTCCCGCTTCCGCACGCACCCGGGGTCCGGCGTGAAGGAGCTGTATCGCAAGATTGCTCAGCAACGTCGTGGCAAGCACGACGCCGATCAACCAGCCGAGTCTGGCCTTGAGTGAAAAACCGCGCATGATGAGCGCCCTCGTCCGCGTCCCACGCTTTGCCGTTGACGTACGCTGACAGTCGATTGACAAGACTGCCGGTACCCACAACATAAGTTCTGGCTCTCAAACAAGCGAAAAAAGGATGCGCGTTCTCATCGTCGACGACCACCCCATGGTTATCGAGGGCTGCCGTGGCATGCTTTCGGGACAAAAAGACATCGAAGTGCTGGAGGCGCATAACGCCGACGAGGCGCTTGACGCCTATGCCTCTGCACCGCCCGACGTTGTGGTGCTCGACATTAACCTGCCCGGCGTCTCCGGCTTCGAATTGTTGCGGCGGATTTTGAAGCGGGACGTGAACGCCAAAATCATCGTTTTCACCATGAATGATGATCCGGTGTTTGCCGCGCGCGCCATAGAGGGCGGCGCACGCGGATACGTCGCCAAGAACGAGGACCCGCGAATGTCAATGGCGGGGACAAAATGTGCATGATGGCGGCGTAAAAGTGTACCGGTCTGGTTTCGAGAAAAGGGCCGAGCGGCCCTTTATGGTTTGAGTTGTCGCGCGCATTGAGGCGCGCGGAGCGTAGCGTAGCGCGGTTCAATGCGCGCGGCGGCAATCAGTTCTTGGTGTCGACGTCTCCTTTGTTGGGCGCCAGCGCCTCCGGGAGATCGCGGCCTCGGCGTTGCGCTTTCTTTGCGGTCGCCAGCCGATAGCTCTCGCCGTTCATTTCCAGGATGTGGACATGGTGCGTGAGGCGATCGAGCAGCGCGCCGGTGAGACGTTCCGACCCAAAGACGGACGTCCATTCATCGAATGGCAGATTGCTGGTCACCAGCGTGGCGCCGCGTTCATAGCGCTGGCTGAAGACCTCGAAGAGCAATTCGGAGCCGACCGCGGTGAACGGCACATAGCCCAGTTCGTCGACGATCAGCAGTTTGACGGTGTTGAGATGCTTTTGCAGCGCCCGCAGGCGACGTTCGTCGCGCGCCTCCATGAGTTCGTGCACAAGAGCCGCGGCGGTGGTGAACGCGACGCTGAACCCCTTCTGGCAGGCGGCGAGTCCGAGGGCGAGCGCGGCGTGAGTCTTCCCGGTCCCGGATGGACCGAGAGCGATGCAGTTTTGTCGCTTCTCGATCCACTCGCACCGCGCCAGCTCCAGCACGAGCGGCTTGTTGAGTGAGGGCTGGGCGGTAAAGTCGAAGGTGTCGAGGCTTTTGATCTGGGTAAAGCGCGCGAGGCGAATGCGCCGTTCGACATTGCGCCGTTCGCGATCGATGCGCTCCAGTTCACACAGGCGCAGCAAATAGCGCGGGTAATCGGCGCGGTCCTGCGCCGACTCCAGCGCCACTTTCTCATATTCGCGGGCGAAGGTTGGAAGCTTCAGCGCCTTGAGATGATTGCCCAGCAGCACCTGCGGCGCAACGATCGTTTGTGACCCCGGCTCAAGCGAAGTGGTCATGCCGGACCTCCCGCATTTGTCTCCATGATGGCTGCGCCGACGGTAAGCCCGAGATAGGCGCGCGGATCCGTCGCGCCGACCGTCGCCGCTGGCAGGTAGGGATAGAATGTCAGATCGAGCCGCGCAGGCCGGCGCTCCAATCTCGCCAGCAGCAGCATCTTCACCGCGTCGAAGCTGATTGCGCCAAGACGCAGCGCTTCCGCGACGGCCAGTTCGACTTGATGCTGATGAAAGTCCTCCATCAGCCGCAGCACCTGGATGAACTCGCGGCGCCCGCTATTCCCCATGCGCGCCTCCATCAGCCGCCGCAGGCGATGCACGCAGTCGGCAAGCCGCCAGTTGTCGAGCGGCGCAGCTTGATCGAGCGCCCGGCTCTTGTGTTCGAGCAAGGCGAGATAGTGCAGAGGGTTGTAGATGAACTCGGCCTTGTCGTAGCTGCGCCGGTGAGTGGCGATCGTCTCGCCGCCGCAGACGATCTCAACCCGATCGACATAGCCCTTCGCCAAAACGTCCCTATGGCCATAGCGCGTCGGGACCGAGTAATCATTGTTGCGATAGCGCACCAAAGCCATCGACGAGACGCGGGTGGCGACCTTGTGACAGGCGTCATAAGGGGCCAGCGGCAATGGCAGAAAAGCCGCGCAATCCGCCTGCATGCGTGCGTCGATCGTTGCGGAATGACCGCGCAGGATCGCCTGTCGCCGCTTCATGCAGGCGTCGAGAAGCCTTGCGTTGAATGCGTCGAAACTCTCCACTACGGGCAGAGGCGTCATGAAGTTGCGCCGGACAAGACCGACAAGGCCCTCCACCTTGCCCTTGTCGTTGCCCTTGCCCGGTCTGCCAAAGCGATCCTCGAACAGATAATGACTTTGGAGTTCGGCGAACATTCGCGAGCGCAAGCGCTCGCCGCCCTTCACGATCTTTGCAACCGCGAGCCGAGTGTTGTCGTATAAAATCGATTGCGGCACGCCGCCGAAAAAATCGAACGCCGCAACATGACCATCGCAAAAGGCTTCCGCCGTCTCGGCGGGATAAGCCTTGACGAAGCAGCCGTCCGAATGCGGCAGATCCATGCAAAAATAGTGAAAGCGGACCTTCTTGCCCGCGATATAGGCGTCCGCCTCGCCAAAGTCCGCTTGCGCCTGTCCTGGGCGATGGCTGAGCGGAATAAACATCTCGCGCGACCGCAACAGCGCTCGCGCCACATACTCGCGCACGATCGTGTAGCCGCCGGAAAACCCCTCTTCGTCCCGCAACCGTTCAAAAATCCGCTGCGCCGTATGCCGCTGCTTCTTGTGAACGCTACGGTCGCTCTCCAGGATCTTGTCGATCCAGGCCATATACGGCCCAAGCTTCTTCGAGACCGGCCGCTCGCGTCGCCGATAACCCGGCGGAACCGAATACTGAAGCATCTTCGTGATCGTGTTGCGGTGAACGCCAAAGCGCCAGGCCGCCTCCCGCCGGCTTAGCCCTTCCACCATCACAGCGCGTCGTATCGCGGCATAGAGTTCCACTGTGAACATCCTTTCGGCCTCTCCATGCCAGTCAATGACATCGAGTCGGCCTATCAGGACCGGTACACTTTTGCGCCGCCGTCAAAGCAGGCGACTAATGCCGGTTCAGTGGTACACTTTGCGCCCGCGATTTATAGCGTGTCGTGCGCCACGGGCGCCTGCCCCAGCGCGAGATCATGACAGGCATCGGCCCTGTCGCCGTTCGCCAGCCGCGCGTGCGCGACCGGGAGGTCGGCGCCGGCGATCCCGAGCGCATACGCTTC
>Ga0194126_10000254_pt1 | contig 86063 bp, 69 predicted proteins | sample TA2KigC150mmetaG_FD_148641 | JGI IMG/M metagenome (GOLD analysis project Ga0194126, IMG submission 148641) | Freshwater microbial communities from Lake Tanganyika, Tanzania - TA2015035 Kigoma Deep Cast 150m | ecosystem: Environmental > Aquatic > Freshwater > Lake | place: Tanzania: Lake...
AGGGGAACAATTATCTTGGACGGGATGATCTTCTTGATTGTCCCGTTTATTAAATTCAATTTGAAAAAATATTTTCTTCATGTTCATCAATTTTTTTCGATAAACAATTTTAAGTGATTGACATTCCTAGATGTATGCGATATATTTGTAACCATATTTATGGAAATGCTGACTGATTTCGGAAAAATACTCGTCTTTATGATCCTCGCTGCCATTTTTGTTGCTATTGCATTTATCATTAATCGATTCCTACGTCCCGCTCGACCAACTACAGAAAAATTAATGACTTATGAATGCGGTGAAAATCCTATCGGCACGCCATGGATCAAATTCAACATTCGTTTTTATGTCGTTGCTCTGATATTTCTTCTCTTTGATGTTGAAATTACATTGCTTGTTCCATGGTCTCTGATCTACAAAGAATTTGGATTCTACGGTTTTGGTGTTGGTATTCTCTTCCTCTTCATCTTAATGCTCGGGATGTTATATGAATGGCGAAAAGGTGATCTCGATTGGGTGCGTCCAGAAGTGAAGACGAATGATCTTAAAACAGTTATGGCAGATTTTGAAAATCAATACGGTTCTAAATAATGGGTTTACTAGATAAAGAATTTACCGATTCGAATATAGTTGTCGCAAAGTTTGAAGATTTGATGAATTGGGCTCGGCTCTCATCGTTATGGCAATTAGGATTCGGGCTTGCTTGCTGTGCAATTGAAATGATGGCGACTTCTGCATCGCATTATGATTTTGATAGATTCGGAGTTATTCCCCGTCCAAGTCCTCGACAGGCTGATATCATAATTATTTCCGGTACAGTCACACTTAAAATGGCATTGAGAATAAAACGGTTGTATGAACAGATCCCAGATCCGAAATATATCATTTCGATGGGAAGCTGTTCGAATTGCGGAGGTCCTTATTGGGAACATGGTTACCATGTTTTAAAAGGTGTTGATAGAGTAATCCCAGTCGATGTTTACGTGCCAGGCTGCCCGCCAAGGCCAGAAGCATTATTGGAAGGACTATTAAAACTTCAAGAAAAAATTCGCAACGAAAGATTAGTAAAGAAGACTGCTTAATGACCCCTCAAGAAATTTTAGGTTTACTACAAGAGAAATTTGCTGATCAATCCTTCGAATTAAAAGAAAATATCTCTGAGCAAATTCTGATAGTGCCAGCTTCAATTCTTAAAGAGGCTTGTTATTTTTTAAAAGATGATGAGAGACTATCATTTGATTCACTCATGAATCTGAGCGGCGTAGATTTGGCTGATGGAGAAAAGAAAACTTTTGAAGATGGTTCATTTGAATATGTGGGGGGAAATCTTGCAAGCGTTTATCATCTGCATTCAATCAATCGCGATCATAAACTTACTCTGAAAGTTATTGTACCTAAAGATAATCCACGGATTCCCACAGTAGAAAAAATTTGGCGGACTGCAGATTACCACGAACGTGAAGCTTTCGACCTATTCGGAATAGTCTATGAAGGTCATCATAATTTAATTCGAATCTTGCTCCCCTACGACTGGGAAGGATATCCGCTACGAAAAGATTATAAAGTCCCAGAATTTTATCAAGGAATGAAAGTACCTTATTAGTACTGAGTACTTAGTATTGAGATATGAGTTATAGATGCATAATTATAGAGAACTTAAAGTTTGGCAAAAGGCGAGAGAATTGGTTAAAATGATATATGATGTGACAAGCAAGTTTCCGAAAGTAGAAACTTATGGATTGACCAATCAAATCAGGAGAGCTACAGTTTCGATTGCATCTAATATTGCAGAAGGTTCTGGACATTCTTCAAAAAATGAATTCTGCCGATTCTTAGAAATTGCATATTCCTCTTCATGAGAATTGGATACTCAATTGATACTTTCAAATGATTTAAAATATCTGAATGATTCTGAATTATCAGATTTGAATAATAGAATTAACGAACTCCAAAAAATGCAAAATGGTTTAATAAATTCGATTAAAAATTAAATGTCTCAATACTCACTACTAAATACTAAAATCTGTTAATAAATATGTCCCTACGAACCGAGATAATGGTATTAAATATGGGTCCTCAACACCCATCAACTCACGGTGTGCTGAGGCTTGAAGTTAAGCTCGATGGTGAAGTCGTTGTAGATGTAACTCCACACATTGGCTATCTGCACAGATGTTTTGAAAAACATTGCGAAGCAATGAATTACCAGCAGGTTCTTCCCTACACTGATAGAATGGATTACCTCGCATCAATGTATATGAATTTCGGATATGTAGAAGGTGTTGAGAAATTCATGAACATTGAAATCCCTGAACGTGTTAAGTTCATCAGAGTGATAATGGGCGAACTTCAGCGAATTGCTTCACATCTTGTAGCTATCGGGACCTATGGAATTGATATCGGTGCATGGACTCCATTCCTTTATTGTTTTAGAGATAGAGAGAGAATACTAGATTTATTTGAAATGACTTGCGGTGCAAGACTTTTGTATAATTACATGTGGATCGGCGGCTTGTCACACGATCTCCATCCGACTTTCGTACTAAAGTGCAAAGAGTTTTTAAATGATTTTAAAAAGACGATTGTAGAATTGAACAATCTTTTAAGTACAAATAAAATTTTCATTGAGAGAACAGCGAATGTTGGAATTTTGCCTGTCGATACAGCAATTAACTTTGGTGCAACTGGTCCAGTTTTACGCGGTTCGGGCGTTAATTGGGATTTAAGAAAAAATGATCCGTATTCTATTTATGACAGATTTGATTTTGAGGTAATAACTGGAAAAGGTGAAAAAGGGACTGTAGGTGATTGCTGGGATCGCTACATGGTAAGAGTTCGTGAAATGGAACAGTGTATCAGAATAATTGAACAAGCTCTCGATCAATTGCCTGAAGGTGATATTGCTTCGGCAATTCCAAAACGAATTAAACCGCCAGTTGGTGAATTTTATTTTCGTGTTGAGAGTCCGAAGGGAGAATTGGGCTATCATGTAATCAGTGATGGGTCTTTGAATCCATTTAGAGTTAAAGTAAGAGCTCCTTCGTTTGTACATTTGCAACTAATGCCCATAATTTGTAAAGGGCATCTCGTCGCAGATATAATAGCAAATCTTGGAAGCATAGATATTGTTTTAGGAGAGATTGATAGATAATGTCTGAGTTTTTAAGAAATTTTTTAGGTAATGATATCCTTGCATTTTTCATTAGTGCTGCATTGCCCTTATTTTTATTTGTCGTCCCATTTGCCCTGTTCGCTGTTCTTGCCGAGAGAAAAGTTTCTGCATTTATGCAGGATAGAATCGGTCCGAACAGAGTTGGTCCAAAGGGATTACTTCAAACCGTTGCTGATATTATTAAGATGATGCAGAAAGAAGATTCAATTCCAAGTGCAGCTGACAGAAAATTATTTATTCTTGCACCTTACTTAGTTTTTATTGGGAGCTTTGCCGGATTTGCTGCGCTTCCCTTTTCGAGTTTTTATATTGGCTCATCAATCAATTTAGGAGTTTTTTATATTATTGCGGTTTCATCCTTGTCGGTAGTAGGAATTTTGATGGGAGGATGGGCATCGAATAATAAATATTCACTCTATGGCGCAATGAGATCTGTTTCACAAATTGTGAGCTACGAAATTCCAGCACTCCTCTCGATCATCGCAGTTGTAATGGTCATCGGCAAGTTGAATTTACATGAAATAGCTGAAATGCAAACTTCCTCATTCTTCAATTGGTACATATTCGGTGGACCGATTGAAGGGCTTCAAAAATATTTGCTCATTCCATTCATGGTTGTAGCTTTCATAATATTTTTCATTGCTTCGCTTGCAGAAGTTAATCGTACTCCCTTCGATATTCCTGAAGCAGAAGCTGAGCTTGTTGCCGGATATTATACAGAATACACACCAATGAAATTCGCGATGTTCTTCTTAGCGGAATATGCAAGTATGTTTTTAGTTGCTGCAATTTCTGTTTCTTTATTTTTTGGCGGTTGGCAGTCTCCATTTGGATATCTCGGGAATTCGCTCGAAATTAAGTGGTTAATTCCGATAGAACAATTATTGTGGTTTCTTAGCAAAGGTTTATTCTTAGTTTTTGTTCAAATGTGGCTCAGGTGGACTCTACCGAGATTAAGAGTCGATCAATTAATGAATTTGTGTTGGAAATATTTAATTCCTTACGCTTTTTTGAATTTAATAATTATAGGAATCATAACTTTAATTTAAAGTTATTGCGAAATGATAGAATACTTAAAAGATACATGGCTTGGACTTTACACTGTGCTGGTTGGAATGAAGATTACTTTTCTTCATCTATTCAAGCCAGCGGTCACAATTCAATATCCAGAAGTAAAAGTTGAACTGCCTGAACGTGTGCGTAATCGATTGTATGTTAATATGGATGATTGCATTGGTTGTGATCAATGCTCACGTGCTTGTCCGGTAAATTGTATCTCGATTGAGACTGTGAAATCTGTTCCGGGAGATGACCTCGGTTTAACTTCTCAAGGTAAGAAAAAAGCTCTCTGGGTAACCAAATTTGATATTGATATCGCAAAATGCTGTTATTGTTCACTCTGCGTTTGGCCCTGCCCCACAGACTGTATCTTCATGACAGACGTTTATGAGTTTTCTGAGTACAACAGAAACGATTTAATTTACAATTTTGTGACATTAACTAAAGAAGAAATTGAACAAAAGAAATTGAATTATCAAAAATTCGAAGAGGAGAAAGCAGCGAAAAAAGCTGCAGCTCCAAAACCGGCTCCCCCGCCAACTGATACAGGAGCAACTAATTAAATGAGCTTATACGATATAATTTTTTACCTTTTTGCGATCATTACTCTTGGTTCGGCATTAATCGTCGTATCGTCGAAAAATATTGTTCATTCTGCATTTTCACTTTTATTCACCTTTTTCGGAGTTGCAGGAATTTATGTTTTACTGAATGCAGATTTTATTGCTGTAGTTCAGTTGATTGTGTATGTCGGTGGAATTTTAATTCTTATAATTTTTGGAGTCATGCTGACTAATAAAATTACTGATGTCCAGATCAAATCAGAAACAATTCAGATTATTCCTGCAACTATCGCTGTAGGGATTTTCGCAGGTATTCTTACGGCTGCTCTGCTTAAAACAGACTGGTACACTTCAAATCCAGCTTCTTATGACCAAACGATTTTCGAAATTGGAAGACAATTAGTAACTACTTATGTACTTCCTTTTGAGCTTGCCGGAATTTTATTACTTATTGCACTTATCGGATCGGTCATGATAGCTAGAAGAGAAAAGGAGTAAGGAGGAAAAATTTTGTTACAAGTTGGATTAACACATTTTTTAGTTCTCAGTGCACTCCTATTTTCACTGGGAATTTTTGCAATCCTTACTCGAAGAAATGCGATCATGGTTCTCATGGGTATTGAGCTTGTCCTAAACTCGGCAAATATTAATTTTATAGCATTCGCTAAGTATGGTAATTTTGGGTTCTCTGGACAAATGGTAGCACTCTTTGTAATTATCTTAGCCGCTGCTGAAGCTGCTGTCGCTCTGGCGATTGTTCTAAATATTTATAAAAACTTTAATACAGTTAATGTTGATGAAATTGACGGATTGAGAGATTAATGAACGAGACTTTACTACTTCAATTATCTGCTTTTATACTCTTCCTGCCATTGTTCGGATTTGTTCTACTAATCTTTTTTGGAAAGAGAATTCCAAAAGCACATGCTGTGGAAACTACTATTATACTGGTTTCACTCGTGCTGTCTATCATTGTTGCCTTTAATAAGTTAGTTTATTTCAATGCTCAGAAATTAGTATACCAATTCGAATGGCTTAATTTTGGATACGTTCCATTTGTTGGAAGAGTTGGAATTGATCTAGGTATTATGCTCGACAATGTTACTGTTATAATGCAGTTTGTTGTTATGCTTGTAAGTTTTGTCGTTCATCTCTTTTCGCACAAATACATGGAAGGTGATCCAAAATACACAAGATATTTTGCCTATCTTGGCATTTTCACTTTCTCCATGATGGGAATTGTACTTACACACAACCTTTTAATGATGTACATCTTTTGGGAATTGGTTGGACTAAGTTCCTATCTTTTGATTGGATTTTGGTACGAGAAAAAATCTGCTGCTGATGCTGCAAAAAAAGCTTTCATAGTGAATCGAATTGGAGACCTCGGTTTCTTCGCCGGAATATTAATTCTATATGTGAACTATCACACTTTTACACTTGATACAATCTTTGCTCAGATTGCAGCAGGAAATTTACCATTTGATAGTAGTGCCTGGCTTACTGCAACGGGAATTTTATTATTCTGCGGTGCAGTTGGAAAATCTGCACAATTTCCACTTCATGTTTGGCTTCCCGATGCGATGGAAGGTCCGACTCCTGTTAGTGCATTAATTCATGCTGCCACCATGGTGGCTGCGGGAGTTTATCTCGTAGCTCGCATTTTTACTATGCTAACTGCAGATGCAATGCTCGTTATTGCCTACATCGGAGCTATAACTGCTTTTATTTCGGCCACTATTGCGATTACTCAAAATGACATTAAAAAAGTCTTAGCATATTCGACTGTCAGTCAGCTTGGATACATGATTATGGCGCTTGGAGTTGGTGCTTATACTGTTGCCTTCTTCCATTTAGTGACTCATGCATTTTTCAAAGCGTGCTTATTCCTTGGATCAGGCTCTGTGATTCATGCTATGCATCACGAGCAAGATATTCGATTCATGGGCGGATTGAGAAAGAAAATGCCGCTCACCTACTACACATTTTTAATCTCAACTCTCGCTATTTCAGGTGTACCTTTGACATCAGGATTTTTAAGTAAAGATGGAATTCTTGGTGGGACACTTGCTTTCGGAAATTTAACCGGATACTGGCTGCTTCCAACGATCGGATTTTTAGTTGCAGCGATGACTGCCTTTTATATGTTCAGATTAGTTATTTTAACCTTTCATGGTGAACCAAGAGATCATCATAAGTTTGAGCACGCACATGAATCTCCAACTACGATGGTGTTGCCACTCATTATCTTAGCAACATTATCAATCTTTATATTTTACACACCCAATCCAATAAATGCTGATGCTGGATGGTTTACTTCTTGGATTAAAACACCGCATACGGTTGTTCCAAGCAATTTATCATTTGATTTTATGATTAACGAAAATGTTGAATCAGGCGTTATCACAGCACATTCTGTTAAATATACTGAGGCTGTACATCATGCACATTCACAAGCTATGATAATTTCGCTTCTCTGTGCAGGGATTGGAATTCTTTTTGCATTCGTCATTTATCAATGGAGAAAGATAAGTGCGGATAAATTGTCAACCAGACTAAAACCATTGTACAATTTTTCATTGAACAAATGGTACTTCGATGAACTGTATGATAAAACTGCCGTAGCGTTTTCTGTTCTTCTATCAAAAGTTTTAGCGTGGTTCGATCTGAAAATTATTGATGGAATTGTAAATGGTGTTGCTTCATTAACTCGAATTTCTGCTTTTGGTACTGGCAAATTTGATAATGTTGTAATCGATGGTTTTGTGAACTTCACTGCATATGTAACAGGATTTTTCGGATTGATATTCAGAAAATTCCAAACCGGTAAAGTTCAAACGTATTTAGTTATGGTTCTTACAGGTATAATTGTTTTATTTTTTATTTTTAGGTCTTTATAGAAAACATTAGAGGATGGTAGTTTAATGCAAGGACTTCCTTTACTTAGTTTAGTAACTTTTCTCCCGATCTTGGGAATGATTCTAATTTTATTCATTCCCGGCAGACGTGAGAATTTAATAAAGTGGACAACTGCTGTAGTTACGTTTCTGCAATTAGTTGTTGCTATTATTTTGTGGCAGGGATTTAATTTCTCAGCTGGTGGAATTAATGATCCATCAAGTTTTCAATTCGTGGAGAAGTGGAGATGGATCGAAATTAAAGGTATGGCAGACTGGCTAGGCACAATTAAAATAGACTATTTCCTTGGGCTTGATGGTTTATCAATGCCCATGGTTGTTTTAACTGCTCTAATTTGTTTCCTCGCCACTTTTGCTTCTTGGAATATCAGTAAAGCAGTTAAAGGATATTTTGCATTATACTTACTACTCGATACAGGAATGATGGGATCTTTCCTTGCATTAGATTTCTTCCTGTTCTATGTTTTCTGGGAGTTAATGCTTCTGCCAATGTACTTCTTGATTGGAATTTGGGGCGGGCCTCGAAAAGAATATGCAGCTATTAAGTTCTTTATTTATACTCTGTTCGGTTCCGTCTTTATGCTCTTAGTAATGATTGGACTTTACTTCAGCGTTTATGAATTGATGCCAGATGGTTCTCAAGTTTTTTCATTCAACATGCTCACGATGATGAATCCTTCTAATTACGGACCGGAAGGAATTCTTTCGCCGCTGAATCCCAGTAATTTGCGTTTAATAGCTTATATCTTTTTATTTTTAGGATTTGCTATCAAAGTACCTATGTTCCCATTTCATACATGGCTTCCAGATGCGCACGTCGAAGCACCAACACCAATAAGTGTTATTCTTGCTGGAGTTTTACTTAAACTTGGAACTTACGGAATGCTTAGAATAAGCTTCCCGATCTTCCCGGAAATTACTATGCAGCTGGCGTATTGGATCGCTGTCTTTGGCATGATAAATATCATCTATGGTGCATTTTGCGCCATGGCTCAGAAGGATTTTAAAAAATTAATCGCATACTCGAGTGTCAGTCACATGGGTTATGTTTTGCTTGGGATGGCTTCACTCACATCACAAGGAATGGTTGGCGCTGTATTCCAAATGTTCAATCATGGGACCATTACAGCAATGCTCTTCTTAATCGTTGGAGTATTGTATGATAGAGCACACACTCGTGGAGTTGAAGATTTCGGCGGATTGGCGAATAAAATGCCTGTTTATACAGCAATCGTGACAATAGCTTTTTTTGCATCTCTTGGATTACCAGGATTAAGCGGATTTATCTCAGAAGCTTTTGTATTTCTTGGTGCATTCAGTGTAGATTCAATCCGAATTATCACCATTATCTCAACACTTGGAATTTTATTGACTGCTGCATACATGCTTTGGACACTGCAAAGAATTTTCTTCGGCAAGATGAATGAAAAGTGGGCTGGACTTACTGAGATAAATAAATTAGAACTATTTACACTTGTTCCACTTGCCTTAGTCGTGATTCTCTTTGGCATCTGGCCAAGTCCTATGCTCGATATGATGAACACATCATTAAATAAACTTGTTGAGCTTGTTGCCAATGCACAGGTTGTGTATTCAAATTTAGGAACGTTATAAAAGATTTAGGTTAAAATGGATCTATCTTATATTTGGAACTCATTACAATACTTTCAGGCTGAGATTGCATTATCTGTAGTTTTTGTCGTTTTGTTGTTGTTAGATCTTTTCTTCAGAAAATGGAAACTACTTCTCCCAATTGTTAGCATAATCGGATTCGGTGTTGTTGCGTATTTTATTTTTTCTACTCCAAATTCTCCAAATTTGATTTTCGGAGCAAAAGATAATCCCGACCTTGGAATGGTTGTGATCGATCCATTTGGAACCTTCTTTAAAGTAATTATTCTGCTTGCCACTTCCCTAACTGTTTTATTTTCACTCTCTTCAAAAGAAGTTGAAGAGTCAAAACAAAATCATGGTGAGTATTATGTCCTCCTTGCAGGTATGATGCTTGGAATGTTCATCATGACTTCTACCGTGGATTTACTTTTAATGTATCTTGCGATTGAAATGGTGAGTATCTCATCATATATCTTGGCTGGATTCACGCGTCAAGTCGCAAGATCCTCAGAAGCATCGTTGAAGTATATTATTTTTGGAGCTGTGGCCTCGGGTGCAATGCTGTATGGAATTTCCTTGATGTATGGGATGGTCGGAAGTACGAATATCTATGCGATCAATGCAATTTTGTCTTATAGCCAAGTTAATACTTTAACAATGGTATTTGCTGGTCTATTGATTATCGTGGGTCTTGGATTTAAGATTTCAATGGCTCCTTTTCATTTCTGGACACCTGACGTTTATGAAGGTGCTCCAATTACGATTACAGCGATTTTATCAGTTGCATCGAAAGCTGCTGGATTCGCAATTCTAATAAGATTTTTGAAAGTTGCATTCGTCGATGTAGCTTCCACGAATTTTCAATCTTCAGCTTGGGCTATTTTCGAATTTTTCGATTGGACTTATGTTATAGCCGGGCTGTCTGTATTAACTATGACTCTTGGAAATCTTGCAGCACTTTGGCAAGACAACTTGAAAAGAATGCTCGCTTACTCAAGTATAGCACATGCAGGCTATCTATTAATGGGAATTGTGATTCTTGATAACCAAGGCATCATGGCGATTTTAATTTATTTCGTCATTTACTTGTTCATGAATCTTGGTGCATTCTTTGTACTGATGTTGATCACAGATAAAACTGGCTCAGAGGAAATTGATACTTTTAATGGACTTGGTTTTAAAGCGCCATTTCTCTGTATATCTTTCACAATCTTTTTGATTTCGCTCACAGGAATCCCTCCCACTGCCGGATTTATTGGAAAACTTTATTTGTTTTCCGCACTCGTGAAAACAGAATGGATTTGGTTGGCCGTGATCGGAGTGCTGAACAGTGTTGTTTCACTCTATTACTACGTTAGAGTAATCAAACACATGTTTTTAAAGGATGCAACAGATGAAGTTACTATTCCAATTTCTTGGGGTAATATTGCTCTCGTATTTTTACTTGTCGCCCCGACAATCATATTGGGTGTGTATTTTCAACCGTTGGTTGAATATGCACAAAAATCAATTTCTATTTTGGGATTTTAATCGGAACAATTAAAATATTTTATTTGTTTTAGTAAATGAAAATCAGCGGTGATTTTCATTTGTTAGTAACTAATTTTTAATTAATATTCGTTGTATTGTTTCGATAAAGGAACAAATTTTTTAACGTGCAAATGAAATTTCCGATTTACCTTGATAACAATTCAACTACTCAAGTAGATCCAAGAGTTCTTGAAGAGATGCTTCCCTTTTTTTCAGAACGTTTTGGAAATTCTGCAAGCAAGCAGCATTCTTTTGGTTGGATTGCTGAAAGTGCCATAGACAGAGCAAGACAACGTATTGCATCTCTTTTAAATGCAAATCCAGAAGAGATTTTTTTTACAAGCGGTGCAACCGAATCTAATAATCTTGCCATTCTTGGTATTGCCCAAGCTTACCAAAGTAAAGGAAATCATATTGTTACTTCATCAATTGAGCACCCTTCAGTCCTCGAACCGTGTAAATCTCTTGGGGATAGAGGATTCAAGATATCTTATGTTCGAGTTGATGAATCTGGTAAAGTAAATCTGAAAGATCTAAAAGGATTAATTAATTCAAAAACAATTTTAGTCTCAATAATGGCTTCTAATAATGAGATAGGAACTATTCAACCTGTAGATGAAATTGCAAAAATTTGTAACGCTAAAAATGTTCTTTTTCATACTGACGCAGTCCAATCTTTAGGAAAAGTCAGTCTTGATGCTCAGAAGATTCAAGCCGATTTAATTTCGATCTCAGCCCATAAGATATACGGCCCCAAAGGGATTGGTGCCTTATTCATCAGAAAAAGAAAGCCGAGTATTCAGTTAAAACCAATTATTCATGGCGGTGGGCATGAAAAAGGTCTTAGATCGGGAACTTTGAATGTGCCTTGTGTTGTTGGATTCGGTAAGGTGTGCGAAATTGCATTGAACGAGATGGAAAATGAAACGTCGAAAATAAAATTGATGCAAAATAGATTGTTTGATTTTTTACTAAGTGGAATAGAAGATGTTAGCTTAAATGGGCATGAGATTGATCGTTTGCCAGGCAACTTAAACTTTAAGTTTAAGGATGTTAATGCAGATTTGTTATTAGCTGAAATAAAAGATGTAGCATTTTCAAGTGGATCAGCGTGTTCATCGGCTAAGGCAGAGCCATCGCATGTATTGAAGGCAATTGGATTGGCTAAAAATGAGATTCAAAATTCAATACGATTGAGCATTGGACGATTCAATACCGAAGATGAAATTGAATACGTTGGGAAGCGGTTCACCGAGACAGTAAAACGGATTAGAGATAAAATCGCAATTGATTAACGAAGAAATTTTATAGGAACAATTATGAAAGAACATAAAAAATTTATAACCTTTTTAGTCGAGAATCAAACAAGTCTGATGAATTATTTAAAATCACGATATCCAATGCATCACAAATCAAATGTCTTTTATCGTGATATTCAATATGGCATAAGGCACTTTCTGGAGAAAAAAGGAATGCAAGTCTCATATACGGATAGCGAATTGCTCGCAAATGAGATTATTAATTTACTTGAGAATGAAAATACACTGTTACGCGTCGGAAACATGAGTTGGGTGCTTAACTATCCTCAATTTGCCGTTTCGCAGTCCAATATACAATCACAAACGAATCATAATTAAACGGAGAATTTTTAATGGCTGAGATTACAACTGAACTAGGAGATCTTGAAGTTACTGATAAAGCATTGAACGAGATAAAAAAAATTATGACTGAGAATAAAATCACATCAGAAACGCACGGATTGAGACTTGGTGTTAAAGGAGGCGGATGCTCCGGATTAATCTACTCACTCGCATTTGATGCAAATAAAAAAGATAATGATCACATAATTGATATAGAAAATGTGAAATTATACATCGATCCGAAAAGTTTATTCTATCTTGGCGGCACTATTCTCGATTTTTCTGATGGTCTAAGTGGGCGTGGATTTGTATTCAACAATCCAAATGCTGCAAAGACCTGCGGATGCGGAAGTTCATTCTCAGTTTAGTAATAATCGAGATCTTAAGAAGTATAAAATTAATAAAAGGAGAAATATAAATGGCAAAATATGAATTACCAGCACTTCCATATTCGATAGAGGCATTGGAACCAAGTATTGATGCAATGACGATGGAAATCCATCACAGTCGGCATCATGCTGGATACGTTAATAACTTAAATAATGCAGTTGGTGGAAGCGAATTAGAAAAATCAACTATTGAAGAGATTTTGAAAAATATTTCAAAACATCCAACTGCCGTGCGAAACAACGGCGGCGGACATTATAATCATTCGCTCTTTTGGCAGGTTATGAAAAAAAATGGCGGAGGCACGCCCAAAACCGAATTATTAAAAGTGATCGAATCCAATTTCGGCTCGTTTGATTCATTTAAAGAAAAATTCTCAAATGCAGCTACAACGCGTTTTGGTTCAGGTTGGGCATGGCTTGTTGTTAATGAAGGAAAATTACTTGTCGGATCGACTCCAAATCAAGATAATCCACTCATGGACTTATCAGATGTGAAAGGTTTACCCATATTGGGACTCGATGTTTGGGAACATGCATACTATTTAAAATATCAAAACAAACGAGGTGATTATATTTCAGCTTGGTGGAACGTTGTAAATTGGGATGCTGTGACTGAGAAATACTTCGAAGCATTAAAATAAAACCAATGCTTAAATACCATTCCATTTGAAATTTAGAAGCCCAACTTTTTTTTAAATAAAAACAACTCTGCAGTTGGGCTTTTTAAATTCTCCACCCAAATATCTGTATCTTAATAAATCAAATCAATTTCTTATCTTTGTATCGATTTTATTTAGAATACGGAGATAAATTTGTCTGAATTTAAACCACGAGTAAGATTTGCTCCCTCTCCCACCGGTTATTTGCACGTCGGCGGTTTGAGAACCGCTTTATATAATTATTTATTTGCAAAAAAGAATAACGGAAAATTTATTTTAAGAATTGAAGATACCGACCAATCGCGTTACGTTGAAGGTGCTGTTGAAAATTTAGTATCAGCTTTGAGATGGGCTGGACTCGACTTTGATGAAGGTCCTGATGTCGGTGGAAATTTTGGTCCATACATGCAGTCTCAAAGGTTAGAGATTTACAAGCAACATGCGGAAGAACTAATTCGAGAAGGTGATGCTTATTACTGTTTCTGCACTCCCGAAAGATTAAAAGCCCTGCGCGAAGAACAAGAAAAACAAAAACTCCCTCAAGCTAAATATGACAAGCATTGTCTTTCTTTTTCAAAAAGTGAGCTTGAAGAAAAACTTGAACGAAAAATTCAATATGTGATCAGATTAAATGTTAAACCCGATCATAAAATTGTTTTTAACGATGTAATTCGTGAGCGAGTTGAATTTGACAGCAATAATATTGATGACCAAGTATTAATTAAAAGTGACGGCTTCCCCACTTATCATTTGGCTAATGTTGTTGATGATCATCTGATGGAGATCAGTCATGTAATCCGTGGTGAAGAATGGTTATCATCCACACCAAAACATGTTTTGCTCTATGATTCTTTCGGATGGGAACGACCTGTATTCGCGCATCTTCCGCTTCTATTAAATCCAGATAAATCAAAATTAAGCAAACGTCAAGGTGATGTAGCAGTTGAAGATTACCGTGATAAAGGTTACTTGAAAGAAGCACTTATAAATTTTGTTGCACTTCTCGGCTGGAATGCCGGTGATGACCGCGAATTTTATTACTTGGCTGAACTTGTCGATGCATTCTCACTTGAAAGGGTGAATAAAGCCGGTGCTGTATTTGATGTTGTAAAATTGAATTCATTAAATGCAGAACATTTGAGAAAACTAAATAATGCAGAAATCCTTCTACTTCTAAAAAAGGAATTTCTCAATTCTCAATTTGTCACTTTCAATTTATCAGACGATTACTTACTGAAGATTATAGAAGCAATGAAAGAGAGAGTTTCATTTGTTCGCGATTTTATAGATAACTGTAAATATTTTTATAAAGCGCCAGCTGAATATGAACAAAAAGCTGTCGAGAAAAATTGGAAACCGGAAACTTCCCATCAAATGAAAAAACTTCTTGAAACATTCGAAAAGTTAAACAATCCAAGTAAAGAAGACTATGAAAAAGCATTAACAATTGTCGCTGAAGAACTTGGAGTTGGGAAAGGAAAACTTATTCATCCACTCCGACTTGCAGTCAGCGGACAAAGCACCGGACCGGGAATGTTTGATTTACTAATTATATTAGGAAAAAATGAGGTTGTGAATCGAATTATAAGAGCAATAGATCTTTTAGTTTGATTTTAATCTGTGCCAATCATAATAATCAGTAGGCTATTTTTTCGTTTTTCCCCAGCTGTCTTTCAGTGTTACAGTCCTATTAAAAGATAATTTTTCTGGCGTTGTGTATTTAGTATCCACACAAAAATAACCGAGCCGTTCAAACTGAAATTTATCAAGTGGTTTTGCATTTTTAAGAAATGGTTCCACTTTTGCGTTTGAAATTATCTCCAAAGAATTTGGATTTATTTTATTCAGCCAATCTTCCGAAACGCCGGGATTTTCTAATGTAAACAATCTATCATAAAGTCGAACTTCGGTTTCAAGCGCATGTTTTGCAGAGACCCAATGGATAACTCCTTTCACTTTTTTTGTACTTGTTCCGCTGCCACTCTTCGTATCAGGATCGTATATGCATTTAAGCTCAACAACTTCCCCTTTTTCGTTCTTTATAACCTCTTCACATTTGATTATGTATGCAAACCGTAAACGAACTTCTCCGCCTGGAATTAAACGATGAAAACCTTTAGGAGGATTTTCCATAAAGTCATCGCGATCAATGTAAAATTCATTTGAGAAAGGGATTTTTCGTGTGCCCATTTCCGGCTTTTCCGGATTGTTCACGGCCTCAAGTTCTTCTTCACCATCATAATTCATCAATACAACTTTAATTGGTTTGAGAACTGCCATAACTCTTTGAGCATTCTTGTTCAAATCATCCCGAATCGCAAACTCAAGTAATGCAATATCAGTTAGAGCATCACGTTTGGCAACACCGATCTTCTCTGCAAAATTTCTAATTGAATCCGGTGTATATCCTCTGCGTTTATAACCTGAAATTGTTGGCATTCGCGGATCGTCCCAACCATCAACATAACCTTCTTTAACAAGCTGAAGTAAGCGTCGTTTGCTCATAACGGTGAAGCTTAAGTTCAATCTTGCAAATTCAATTTGCTGCGGATGATGAACTTCAAGCTGCTCTAAATACCAATCGTAAAGCGGACGATGATTTTCAAACTCGAGCGTACAGATGGAGTGAGTTATTCGTTCAATTGAATCTTCATTTCCATGTGCCCAATCATAAGTTGGATAGATGCACCATTTATTTCCAGTTCGATGATGTTCTGCATGAACTATTCGGTACATAATTGGATCTCTTAAATTTAAGTTTGGAGAAGCCATATCAATTTTTGCACGCAAGGTTTTTGAGCCATTAGGGAACTCTCCATTTTTCATTTGTTCGAAGAGTTTTAGATTTTCTTCAGTTGACCTATTTCTGAACGGAGATTCCTTTCCAGGTTCAGTCAGTGTTCCGCGGGTTTCTCTAATTTCATCAGAGGACAACTCGCAAACGTAAGACTTCCCTTTTTTTATTAAGACAATTGCCCAGTCATACATCTGCTGGAAATAATCGGATGCATACAAGATTCTATCTTCAAAATCTGCTCCAAGCCATTTAACATCTTCAATTATTGATTCTACATATTCTGTTTCTTCTTTTTCTGGATTTGTATCGTCAAATCTGAGATTGAATTTTCCATTGTAATCACGCGCAATCCCATAATTCAAGCAGATTGATTTTGCATGCCCAATATGAAGATAACCATTCGGTTCAGGAGGAAAACGTGTATGAACTCTTCCTTTCCATTTGTTGGTTTTTAAATCTTCATCGATAATTTCATAGATGAAGTTTTTGGATTTGTTTGATGAAGTATTATCAATCATAATTGTCCAATAAATCTATAAAATATTTTAACTAACTTAATAATTTAATTTCAGCTGCTCAAGTTTAATAAAAAAAAAGGATTCAAAATGAATCCTATCTTTGTACCGAAGGCCGGGGTCGAACCGGCACGGAGTGTTAAGCTCCACTGGATTTTGAGTCCAGCGCGTCTGCCAATTCCGCCACTTCGGCATAATATTTATTCAAAATTAACCAAATTTTAGATTTTATAAAAATTGAATTCGTAATAAGTGAAGAAAAAATTATTGATCACTAGTCAAAGATATGGTCAGTTTTGATTTGAGAATGCCTGATTCTTAGAGCCATAAATTGTTATGATAAATAATGATTAAGTGTCATTCACTGATTTTTATCAATTCCACATCAAACACTAGTGTAGAATTTGCTGGAATTATATCTCCAATTGAACGAGAACCGTAAGCAAGGTTCGATGGAATAATTAATTTTCTCTTTCCCCCGACTTTCATATCGGATAAACCTTCCTCCCACCCTTTTATTACTTGTCCCATTCCAAGTTGGAATTCGAATGCTTCGTTTCTATCCAAAGAACTATCGAATTTCTTCCCAGAGATCAAATATCCAGTATAATGTACTGATAACTTGTGTCCTTTTGCCGCTGTGCTGCCTGTTCCAACTTCAGTGTCTATGTACTTCAATCCTGAAGGAAGCTCGGTTATAGTATTTGTTGTCGAATAACCAGGAAAATCGTTAACATTCTTTCCGCAGCCGATGAATAACAATATTGCCGAAACAGCTAAAGTGGTATGTATGTTTTTCATTAAATGATTATAATTAATTATAGATTAATGATTGTGGAGGTGCGGGGAGTCGAACCCCGGTCCGATGAAGAGCTCCAATAAACGTCTACATACGTATTCTGCTTTTTTGATTCACCTAAGAAGCTCCAACAGAAAGGATTTTCTTAAACTAATCTGTTAAAATTTAATCTCTCCCTCACAGATGAAGTTCGAGACGAGTCTGCCGTATACGTCGTTTCATAAAATTCTGACAGACGAGAAAATTATGAAACGTAGCTGCGTAAAATTAGGCAGCTAAAGCGTAATTATAGTTGTCTACTATTTTTTCCCGACTTTTTAACGTGCACTTCGGAAGCACGATACGCAGTTTACTGTCACTTCGACACCGTCGAAACCAATTTCACCCCCAATTCCACTTGAGATATGAAATCAGCCAGGAATAATTTCATAAATCAAAATGTAAAAGAGCTATTTGTTTTTCCACAAGCTGTCAGGAACATTATTAATTTTATTTTCGAATCTCGCAGCTACAAATAAGTAATCCGAAATACGGTTAATGTACCTAATCAAAATATCGAGATTATTTTCTTCCGAATCAATTGCAATAATTCTCCGTTCACATCTCCGGCAGATCGCTCGTGCAATATGCAAATGATTTGCTCCAACACATCCACCAGGAATAATAAAATTCTTTATTGGCTCTAACTGAGATTCGAGTGCATCAATTTCATTTTCGATTTGTTTAACCTCAGCATCAGAGATTTGTTCAATGTTTTTCAATTTTATTAATTGAGCTGGTGGAGTTGCAAGTCTTGCTCCGATGCTGAAGAGGTTACTCTGAATTTTGGAAACGACTTTTAATATTTGATCAGATTTAATGTGAACAATAGTTAAACCAAGAAAAGAATTCAATTCATCAACAGTTCCGTAAGCTTCGAGTCTTGGGTCATTTTTTTTTACCCTTTCACCGCCGAATAGACTCGAAGTCCCATCATCACCAGTCTTTGTATAAATTTTCATATTCTTATGTAGGGTAATTCTTGTAAATCAACTGTACAAAAACTTTCATCAACTGCTTTAATCTGAAGTTTGTCACCATTTCCGTTTAGTTTTAGTTTTTTTGAGATAAGTGCCAACCCAATCTGCCTTTTCAATCTGTATGAATTTACAATTGAAGTAATTTCTCCAACTTCTTCAGAGTTATAAAACAATTTTAAATCATTAGGGATAATCTCGCTGCCGAAGGCAACGCCAATTAAATTCTTTTGCACTTTATCATACGTTTCTAATCGTGCTATTACTTCTTGTCCGATGTAACATCCTTTAGTTGAGTTAACTGCATTCATCAAACCAATTTCATAAGGATTTACAGAATCATTTATTTCATTTGGATATGTTGGATGTCCTTGTTCAATTCGGATAATATTATATGCATCCTCACCGACGAACTTTGTCTCAAACATTTCCAAATTTGAATTCATGTAGCTTATAAGTGCAAATGCACTTTCTATCGGCGTCAATACTTCATATCCAGTGTTATTCTTGAAGATACTAGTTTTTATAATGAATGAAGTAAAATCTTGACTGAAATATTGATAGACTCTATCGAATTGTGCATTCTGAATTTGGTCATTGAAAAGCAAAGCCGAAAAAGATTCAACCTTGCTGCCAATAATTTTGAAATAACAGTACTTCCCTGAAATATTTTCGATTTGAACATCATCCATAATTATGTAGCGTTCAATCCAACGAAAAACTCTTTCTGCGTTATCGGGACTACCTATAAGAATTACTTCATCTTTCAGCCGAATTATTTTAAGTCTATCAATCACTCTTCCCTTCTCAGATAGAAGGAGTGTAGTTTTAGCAGCATAGTTTTGAAGCGAAAGTGTTTCATTCGTTGAAACTCTATTTAAAAACTCAAGAACATCTTTTCCTGTTAATTTAAAAATTGAATAATGTGATGCATCGTAAATACTGGCGGAGTCATAGAAAGATAAAGCTTCACTTCTTTCGTCATAGAATGCTTGGATTAATTCTTTTTCGCTAATTTTAATTTGAGGATATAAATTTTTAAATATTTCGAGCGTAGGATTCAGCATATGCAACAATTCTAATTATAATTCAACTCAATATTTCGATCGCTGGAATTAATTGGAGAGGAGTGGTGATAAACTAATTTTAATCCTGTATCATATTCTTTAAATATATTAGTCGAAGCAACAAAGGTTTGCGAAATACGATCGCGAGTAGAAACGAATATTTCTTCCACACATGTCACGACTCCTCCATTTTCAAAAACATTGACACGCGGATTTCGGATTGTAAATTTTAATAGAGAGTCACTGGCAAAGATTTTCTGCCAGCTGTCTTTAATCTTTTGCCAGCCAATAATAATTTCCCATCCCGGATGAATGCAAACTGCATTATCATCATTAGACCAAATGGTTTCCATTTTCTTTATATCTAAATTCTCAAATGCTGAATAAAATTCTTCATTGAGTTTAATTAATTCGTTTTTCATACGTGACAATTATTGTTTCGTAAAATCTTCCATGAATACTGCTGAACACATAATTCCCTTATGGAAATTATTAAGATCAAAGTGCTCATTTGGTGAATGTAAATTTTCAGTAGATAATCCGAAGCCCATTAACACGACTGGAGCTGATAGTAATCTGCTGAATTCAACTACAATCGGGATCGATCCGCCTTCACGAGTAAAGACAGGCGACTTACCAAATACGGATTTCATTGCACGAGCAGCAGACTGAATTGCTTTACCATCAATTGGAGTTAAAGCTGGTTCTCCGCCGTGCAATGCAGTACAAGTGTATTTAATAGATTTCGGCACAACTTTTTTCAAATATGCATTTAATAATTTTTCAATTTTTTTAGGTGTTTGATGAGGAACAAGACGCATACTGATTTTTGCATACGATTTGGAGGGCAAAACAGTCTTTGCACCCTGCCCGGTAAAACCACCCCAAATTCCATTAATTTCAAGAGATGGTCTCGCTCCGGTTCGTTCAAAAGTTGAAAAACCTTTCTCCCCAAAAAGTTCAGCTACTTCTAATTCTTTCATGTAAGCTTTTTCACTGAATTTCAATTTCTTGAAACCATCTCTTTCGGCTTTTGTTAATTTCAATACGTCGTCATAAAAACCGGGAATTGTGATTTTTCCATTTTTATCTTTCATACCGGATAGTAAATCACACATTGCTTGAAGCGGATTCATCACAGCACCGCCAAATGTTCCAGAATGAAGATCTCTATTGGGTCCGGTAAATTCAATTTGAAAATAAGCTAATCCGCGTAAAGAATATGTAATTGATGGTGTCTTCTCGCCGTACATCGAAGTATCGGATATCACAACAGTATCACATGCTAAAAGTTCTTTATTTGAAGCAATGGTCTTTGGTAAAGATGGACTGCCAATTTCTTCTTCTCCTTCGATGATAAATTTCACATTGACAGGAAGTTCGGTTGAAGTTGCTAAAAATGCTTCAACGCTTTTTAGATGAGTAAGTAATTGCCCTTTATCATCAGTTGCACCTCTCGCCCAAATTTTTCCTTCTCTTATTTCACCTGAAAATGGAGGCGAAGTCCAGAGGTCGATCGGATCGACAGGTTGAACATCATAATGTCCGTAAAATAATACTGTTGGTTTCTTAGGACTAACAATTTTATCTGCATATACAATCGGAAATCCTTCTTCATTTAAGACTTTAATATTGTCCAATCCCATAGCAGAAAATTTATCTTTAATAAATTGTGCACAACGTTCCATTTCAGATTTTTTTTCTGGATCAGAACTTATACTCTCAATGCTTAGAAATGATTGTAATTCGTTTATGTAGTTGCTGCTGTTACTATCAATGTAATTTAATACTGGCTGCATATTTTACCTAATTAGATTTGAATTGAACTTAAACAAAAGTGGAATGAAATCCCTATAATTTTTAGCATCAACAGGTTTTAATTGCCGTAAAATCTCTGTAGGTGGAATGTAGAATTTCTTCCATGGATCATCAATCGCATAGAAATAATTTTCGCTATCCATTGTGATGGATTCAATTGCACTTACGTATTGTAAATTAGCGTTACCGGGAACGTGTAAATTCAGTGGATGGATAGTTGATTCGAGAACCGAATAATCTTTATCAAATTTCAGTAAAAAAAGATTTTTATTATTGCGATCAATTCCGAGCAAATTGAAATCATCTTTTGCATATAATCCACATATCGTATGGATTTTCAAATTCTTGGTATGAATCTCACGAATGATCTTCAACGATTTTTTATCAACGACATAAAGGAAAGTGGAATCAAGAAATAATTCTCCAACGGAAGTACCTTCTAAACCAAGGAACAATCTATTTTCAGAAACTGCAACACCTTCAAAAGCAATATTTGGTTTGAAATGTTCACTCAATATTTTCCATTCTGGAAATTCAATTTTTTTAATTTCTTTAATCTCGTCTTGAAAAATGTCGTTGTCTTTAAATATTAGCTCAAACAATCCGGCTTCATCCATGAAATTCGGCCCGTTTCCTTCAACAGAAAGATAGACTTTGTTCAGTTTTGTATCGTAAACAATCTCTTCAAAATCCCATTTATCATAATGTTTGAGAACTTTTTTTACTTTTTCATCAAGCTTCACTTTTTCAAGTTTCACTTTGTTCTCTTTTAATTTCATGTGATAAATGTCACCGATATCATCGCAAATTAGAAAGAATTTTTCTGTACCTTTAAACCCAATAAATGTTATTCCTGAGGTTTGATCGGTTCGTTGTGAACCATCTTTTAACCAAATCGGGAATCCTTTTTCTGGCTTTAGTTTTATCCCCTTTGGAATAAATCCTACCAAAAAAGCTATACTGAATAAAAACACAACTGGGAAACGCATATTGTCATTCAAATTTACAAAGATTAAAAAATGATTCCAAATCAGTGAATTGAGGTTTGATTGACAGAATTTTATTAACTAATTTCAAACTAAAATTTATAGTATGGCAACCCTAATTAAAAGCATTTCAGGTATTCGCGGCATTGTCGGTGATGGTCTATCTCCGGAAAATTTAATTAAGTTCACAGGTGCGTATGCTGAATTCTGTAATTTTGGAAAAATTATCGTAGGGAGAGATTCGAGAATCACAGGCGACTTTATCAGAAACATAGTAATTGGTACACTCAATTCACTCGGATGCGATGTAATTGATCTAGGAATTTGTCCCACTCCAACAGTTGAAATTTACGTCAACCACGAAAAAGCAAATGGAGGGATAATTATCACCGCAAGTCATAATCCCATTGAATATAATGCACTTAAACTTCTGAATTCAACCGGAATGTTTTTATCTCCCTCTGAAGCAAAAAAATATTTTCAATTAGTTGATTCTTATGAGCTAAAATGTAACTCGTGGGACTCTATTGGTAAAACGAAAATAGTTCATAATTCATGGACACTGCATTTAGAAAATATTTACGCTCTTCCAATTATTGATGTAGATTTGATTCGGAGTAAAAAATTTAATGTACTTGTGGACTGCGTCAATGGTGCGGGTATTGATGTAGTTCCTAAACTTTTAACTGATTTAGGATGTTCTGTCACAAAATACAATTGTGATTCAAGCGGAGTATTCCCTAGAAATCCTGAACCCATTCCAGAGAATTTAACTTCCACGATTAGTATTGCCAAAGAAGGAAATTTTGATTTTACAGTAATAGTTGATCCAGATGTCGATAGACTTGTATTATTAACCGATCAAGGGGAACCATTTGGGGAAGAGAATACTATCGCACTAGTCGCAGATTATGTTCTTTCAAAATCTCTTGGTGATGTAGTGATAAATCTTTCAACGACTAGATCAGTTGAAGATATAGCAAAACAGTATAAAGTGAAGGTTCATCGTACACCTGTTGGTGAAATAAATGTATCAACTAAGATGAAGGAAGTCTCCGCGGTTATCGGTGGAGAGGGAAGCGGTGGAGTGATTTATCCCCCGCTCTTATTTGGAAGAGATGCTTTAGTTGGGATTGCATTAGTTCTTCAAAGTTTAAGTGAGTCAAATAAAAAGTTAAGTACAATAAAAAATGAGATGCCTCAATACAATATTGTTAAGGATAAATTCAAAGTTAGTTCAATAAATCCTAATGATGTTTTGGCACATTTCATACAAACATTTTCAAATGAAAAAATGAACACAAGTGATGGAGTTAGAATAGACTTTGAAGACCATTGGATTCACATAAGAAAATCTAATACTGAACCGATAGTTAGATTAATTGTTGAAGCAAAAACAGAAAATGAAGCAAAGAATTACATGAGTCGATACAAGAGATTAATTTCTGATTTAAAATAATTTCTGTCTCTTTTTCAAAAATGCTAAAAGTGCTTTGTCATAGGGTTGATCAGTCGTAATAAGGTTATATTCAATCTGATTATTGCCGCATTCTGTGGAGAATTCTTTTATGAACGTCTGAAATAATGCTTTGTAGCTTTTTTGAATATGGAATGGCTGCGTCAGAAGTTCTTCTTCAGTTTCTAGGTCTTTAAAAATCGAGTCCCTGCCAAAATTAAAATCAAGTTCCTGACGATCGAGAATTTGAAAAACAATTATCTCATTCTTTTTAGACTTGAATCTTTTAATCGCTGAAAGCACTTTTTGTAAATCATCAAAAAAATCTGATATGATAATTACCAATCCGCGATTTTTTATTTTCTCAGATATCTGATTTAAACATTCCGCAGAATATGTAGCATTGTTCGGCTGTAAAGCTGAAAGACTTTTGAGAATATCTATCAAGTTATTTCGCGATGCGCGTGGTGGAATTATGTTATCCAGTTTTGTCGAATACTGTACTAAACCAACTGAATCGCTTTGATTGATCATTAAGTAAGCTAATGCTGCAGCGAGAATAGAACCGTATTGATACTTTGTTATTGTTCCGCTGCTAAATGCCATTGATCGGCTTGAGTCGAGAATAACATATGCTTTAAGATTCGTTTCTTCTTCATACTGTTTGATAAAATATTTATCAGTTTTTGCGAATACTTTCCAATCGATTCGAGAAATTTCATCACCCGGCATATATTGCCTGTGCTGAGAAAATTCTACACTGAAGCCGTGATATGGGCTTCTGTGTAGTCCAATCATAAATCCTTCCACAACGAGACGTGCTTTTAAATCAAGCCCATCGATTTTCGAAATAAAATGCGGATCTAATAGTTTTCTATAATCCTGCTGAAATTTCATTTAGATGAGACTTTGTTCGGCTCCATCAATCCTTTTGAGGAGAGTATTTCTTCGGGTGTTTTTCCCAAATTATTTATTTCCTCTCGAACAGAGGCAGCAAGTTCATGATCATGATATATTTTAATGAATCGTTTGTAATGTATTGCTGCTGCGTCATAATCTTTCAGCAATTCAGATGAGACAAATCCAGCCATGAATAATGCATGCGGAGCCTTTTCAGAATTCGGAAAATCATATTGAACTTTCAAATATAATTCAACAGATTTTTTGTAATTCTCAATCTGCATCTCTTTGTCGGCTTGCTTGTTCTGCAAAATATCAGCCATTAAAAATAAAGATTCGGCTGCCAATTCAGATTGCGGATGTTCGTCTACAAGCTGCTCAAAATATTTATATGCTTGTTCGACATTATTATTTCTAAACTCTTCAATTCCAAGTTTATATAAATCTTCATCTGATGTTTTAGAACATGATATGACTAGGACAGATAAAACAGATAACCAGATGACTTTTTTTATCATTTTTACTCCATTATTTTTTTCAAATTTAATTTTTTACCCTAAGATAGACAAGCAATTAGGTATAATTATAATTTATTCTGATAATAAAAGATAGACCAAAACTCCAAAATTAACTTGCAGCATACCTGAAAATATTGCTGAATAATTGTCATACTTCTTTACTAATCTTGAATCATGCTCAGATGGTTCTTCTGAATAAAAATATTTATTAGCTTCCTGCTTGAAATATGCTGAGAGACTTCCAAAGACAACCGCAGATCCAAGAAGTATATATTTAATGTTTTTGTTTATGAAATTATTATTTAAAGATTTATCGAGCTCCAAATCATAAATTAAATTTGTTTGCAGTTCATTCGGTGAAATATACTTTGTCAAGTAGTTTTCCTTTTTTATGAACAATGAATCTCGATCATTCAACAGATTCATATTTAAATAGTATGGAGTTAATCCAAATAATTGAGAATTCAAATACACACTCGCATCAGAAGGTTTAGAATAAATCAAAGTCATCGTAGGGGTAGGAAATACCAATACAGTATCTGAAACAATGCCTACAGTCGTATCAATTGAGATCCTATTCCAGGAATTATTGGCTGAAAAAATTAAATCGATTTTATATTTATTTGGTGCCAACCTTAATTCAAAAACAGAATCTTCACCTATTATGCACGAATCAAGATACAAAACCGCTTTTGATTCTAAATTAATTCTAACATTTTTCACCTCCTCAGCAAATCCGATGCAGCTCATGCAAAATAGAATCACAATAATAATTGAAATATTATGATTTATTCTTTCTATCATTCTTGAAATTCTAAATCCTAAAAATTTCTCAGCTTTAACCATACCTACTTCACTGCATATGCAATAATCAAATCATCGTCACAGCCGAAGATCAGTTTATTATCAATGTAAACTGGAGATAATTTAATTCTGCCTGGAAATTCAATTTTCTTCAGAATCGAGCCATCTTGTTTATCCAGCACAATTACATTCTTATTGAGAACTGGAACAATCAATTTGTTTTTAAAAGTTAGTATAGAATTATTTACTAATCCTCCAGCACTTATTTGCCAGTGAACTGTTCCATCATTCTTGTCAATCGCAAAAATATCTCCTTTGCGAGTCCCAATAAAAGTATGTTTAAAATCAATTGAAGGTAGTGCAGAGATGCTCGATCTGCATTCGAGCTTCCAAATTTTCTGCCCTGTACGTAAATCGATTTTATAAAAATCTCCATTTTCATTACCGAAATATGCAAATTCTCCATCGATTGTTGTTCCAGAAAATATTGAATATTTTGAATCGAACTTCCATTGCAATTTTCCTGAATTAAACTCGAGACAGTATATACTCCCATCAATTCCTCCAATTAAAATCACGTTCCCATTTGATGAAGGTTTTGAGTAGAATTTTGTTGGAAAATTCTTTTTCCAAATAATTGATTTATCGCGATTTAATAAAATTACTGAGCCATCGGTAGATGCAAGAAAAACATAATCACCTATTGAAACTATTTCACTCTCAACCGATGAGTGCAGCTCATAATTTCGATTTTCTTTACCATTTACGAAGTCATACCAGATGATATTTCTAGATTTAGATATTTTTGCCGAAGTAGCAATTACAATTTCGTTTTCACGAATTTGAATAGAAGAATAAATCGGTGCCTTAACATCCAATTCTCCAATCTTATTGCCTGAATTTAATTCGATTGCATGTACTCTGCCTCTTAAATTTCCGACAAAAATAATACTGTCTTTGACAGTTACTGATGTCAGAGAAGTCCCCGCTGATGTTGAATACTCCCAGAGTTTAGAAAAGTCATTTCCTAAATTCTCGTCTACATAAAAACTTCTTGATGGTATTTTACCAAAGGAAGTCCATTCAAGTACATTTTCCAAATTATGGCCTAATTGGATTTTACTGCTGCAAGAATTAAAAGTCATAGCCACTAATAAGGTGACTGAAGTTCTAAAAATCCCAACCAAAGAAGAATTGATAAAAGAGTCCTTTCTGAAAAGTTTTTAAATTATTCTCTATTTTTTTTCCAATATCATATCGCAATACGATTGCACCGAACAAATTTAGTCTAAGTCCAAAACCAACACTGCCAAGGGTTTGTTTATATTGTTCGTCCCAGGCAGAACCAAAATCACTAAAGAGTGCTCCTCTAAATTCATAGAGATTTAATTTCCCAAATGGAAAACCAATTGTTAAAACATCAATAAGTGGGAATCTGAATTCAAACGAAGTAAGCCAAAGTTTTTCACCTCGAATCGACCAGCGCGGCCAACCTCGTAAATCCCAATTGCCTCCCATAAAAAATCTTCTTGCCTCTCTGCCATGATTATAAAATAATTGGAACCTTGATGCAAAGGCACTTTTCAGTCCCAATCTAAAATAATTCCTATAATCAGTCATCACTGTATAATAATTCACATTGGAGAATTTTATGTCATTGGTCTGAGCGAGTAAGAATAAAAATCGATGACCGTCAATCGGACCGGACGAAACCCATATACTATTATCAAAAATGTAAGAGATTGAATTAGTAAGTAAGAGAGCTTTTCTATGCTTTAAGACTCCAAAAACTTCTTTGCTTGAGTTCGCTAAACTGACCGAGGCTTCCAACCTCCTAAAAAATGAAAGAGGATAACTCAATCCAAAATAAGCTCCATAACTTCGTTCGTAGAAATATTCATCCGAATCTCGAATATCATAACGTCTTCCGGAAAAATGATAAATACCGTAGGCGTAATTTGTTTTCTGTCCTAAAGATAAACGTGTAAAAGCTACATTGAAACTTTCAAGGAAATCCTCTGTAGTATATGCGTTATTATAAACAAGAAAATAATATTGATCGTCGCCAAGCAGATCACTCAGTGTGAGTACTGCTCCGCCGGCAGTTCCGTATACAGGATTAGTTGCAATTTGACTCTGGGCAATATCAACATTATAATTTCTTTCATATTTGTAGCGCTCTTTTATTCCAACAGCCTCAATCTTCTGTACAGTCCAATTTTCTTTAAGTGGATCGAATTTAAATTCATAAACCTCATTCAGAGAATCGACAGATAAATTATAGTCCGTAAACTTGTAAATTTGAAAACTGAAATTTTCAAATGCGCCGAATAAAATTGCATTATCCTCTGCTACATTTGCATCGAATGCCGAGGTTGTAAATTTTGTTACTCGATGCATTCCATTTGCAAACGAAACCTTTCCATCATCATAATTGACTTTTAACGTCCAAAGATTTTTTACACCATCAATCTCATTCGAGAAAATCAAGTTTTCTCCATTATTAGTAAAGATTGGATTTGTACTGTTATAAGGTGTAAATGTAATATAATCTATTAAAAAGGAATTAACGTTTATAGAAAACAAATTATAATTTCCAGGTCCATTCCCTGCTGTCCGATCAGAAGAGAAAACAATCTCGTTACCTGTCTTACTAAAAATCGGTTGACGGTCATCATAGTAATCGTTGGTTAATCTGATAAGCTCTTTACTATCGAGATTGTAATAATAAATATCAGCATAACCTTTGCGGTCCACACCGCTGAAAGTTATTTTTCTGCTGTCGTCAGACCAAGAGGGAGAGCTAATACTTACAATTTCCTCAAAGCGGTAGGTTCGCAACAGTATCCATTTGTAAACATCAAAAACTTGAATCACATCTGTTGAACCATATTTAGTACTTAGAGCTAATGAACCTTGTTTAGAAATCTTAAAGTTCGTTCCAAAAAGATGAAAAGATTCAAGTTCGTCCGATTTTTCTCCGCGTAAAACAAGTTGGACTGTTTTTTCTGCCTCTGTAGTATCATATCTCATTCTATAAATTGAAGCATAGCCATCGCGGTTTGCCAAAAAATAAATCCACTTCTGATCACCAATTTCGAAATAATTAGGACTAAAATTAAATCCTTCGATAGTTAGTCTTTCTCCCTTAACACTTGGCGGATCTTTATGAGTTAAATACGGAAAATATTCTTTTTTAAGCGCATATAACCATTCCTTGTCAAATTCTTTATAGTCTTTTCCGAGTGTGAGCTCCCAAACCTCTTCGAAGTTAGTTGATTTCCAAAAATTTTCAAGTAAAAGAAAAATAGCGTGTTCACCGTAGTTTTTTGCGACGAATTGCAATACTTTCTGTCCAGCTTTATACATTAAAAAAGATCCAAATATTTTATCCATATCAGAAAGTCCGACTATGTAATCGTTCAAAACTGCATCACGCATAACCATTTCTGCTTGACTGTCCCACTCAGTTGACCAATATTCTGCTAATCCTTCAACAAACCAAAGAGGTGGAAGTTGATCGGTGATCATTCTCCTATCTTTTAGGATTCTGTAAATCTTGTTAGTCATGAAAACATGCACTAATTCATGTTTGATAACATGCCTAAATTGCGAAAGCGAGCCGTCGCTTGGAATTACTACTCGCCCTTTTACAAATTCAAAAAAACCTCCGACACCTTCTGGAAGCAAACCAGGAATTGTATTTGTCTGTTGAAAATGTAAATGAGTGTTATAGAATATTAATGGAATTCGCTGCTGCACATAATGATTAAATTTAACTTGAAGATCTAAATAGGCATCCTCGGCATACTTTGCACCAATTTCTGCTATTTCTGTGAATTCCGGATAATAGTAAATATCGAAATGTTCGGTCTTGATTACATGCCAATCGAAATTTGTATACTGGACTTTGTTCCTGCCGAAATAACTGAATTGAGCGGAACCCTCATTTAGGTTTAGAAATAAAAAAAATAAAATGTAGAGATATTTTAATCTAAATTTCAGCAAGCGAGTTTTTTAGTGTATTAATGTTCTTTATTGGTGTAGGATCAACTCTCCTTAACACCGCTAAATAAAAACTAATCCAATCTAAATAATAAATCAAATCAATAATTCGTTCCTCAAAAGTTTTTTCGTTGCTCTTTATTTCAATTATTTCAAATCCTGATTCACGAAGTATTTTCTCAGTAATTTCAAATCTTAATAAGTTTCTTGGATGATCTTCTTCATCTATAATTTGCAGCAATTTTGCATTAAAGTTTGATGGATTGAACTTTTCCCATCCAATGATTTCGTTATGGTTTAATTCCGGGATAATTCCGCTGTAACTAAGCACTTTAGAGTTTTCTGCCAATTGACATCGAAATCTTACATTAATTGATTGCAATAAATCGCTTGAGTGAATAACAGGAAAATATCCAATGAGTTTCTCTGCAACTTGATACGGACTGCTGTTACTTTTTGAATAAAGTTCGGAATTCTTGAGTACTGAACTATAAATCTTGTCTATAGTCTCTTTCTTAATTTCAGCTAAGCCGGATTTGTCCAGGAAGTTTAATAGATTAAAAAACATTAATCCCAAAGCACATCTGGGCTGGTAACCGCTGGGAACTTTAATATGCAGATTCCTATTTTCAGTTGAAAGTTTTTCAATTATGCTGCCAGAACCGATAGATACAATTTTACATTTTCGAGCTAATGCTTCCTTATAAGCAGAAATAGTCTCCTCCGTGTTCCCAGAATAGCTGCAAGCAAGAACCAAAGTACTATCATTGGCAAAAGTCGGAAGGTTATAATTCCTATTAACTTGAAATGGCAATTGAATTTGCTTATGCAAAAAAGTAAGCGCAACATCCCCTGAAATTGCTGAACCACCCAACCCGGTTAGAACAATATTTTTAATATTGATGTATGCAGCTTTATCCAGTTCGATTAGATTATTCCATGCGGTTTTAATTTGTTCAGGAAAATTTACAAGGACGTCATACATATCACCGGAATCATGTTGCTTATATGGATTCATTAGTCGTACTCCCATTTAATTTTCTTTAAATATTTATTACAAAGTTTTATAATTTCTATGTGAGATTTATAAAGTAAACATTCTTGAGTTAATTCCTTTAGCTCAGAGATATTCGAACTTCTAATTAACTTTTTTATCTCTGGAAGATAATGTTCATTAACACTCAATTCGTCAAATCCAAGACCAACCAATAATGGGACAGCCAAATAGTTTGATGCTAACTCTCCGCAAATGCTGACTTTTAGATTTTCATTGTGAGCGCCGTCAATTATCATTTTTAACGCTCTTAGCACAGCAGGATGAAATTCTTGAAATTTATCTGAGACAACTTCATTCCCACGATCAACAGCTAAGATATATTGAGTTAAATCATTCGTCCCTACGCTGATAAAATCTACTTCCTTGGCAAAATCTGAAATACAAAATGCAATTGATGGAACTTCCGCCATAATGCCTACCTCAATATTCTTATCGAAAGGAATGCTTGCAGATTGTAATTTAAATTTAACCTTTTCGAGAATAACTTTTGATTGCCTGATTTCTTCGATTGTGCTAATCATTGGCAACATGATCTTAACATTTTTATGAACGCTTGAGATCAAAATGGCCTGAAGTTGTTCTTCGAATATATGAGATTTATCGAGCATCATCCGAATGCCTCGCCAGCCTAAAAATGGATTTTTCTCATGATAATCTTCAAGTAACAGCTTGTCACCCCCCAAGTCAAAGGTGCGAATGACCACCGTTTCAGGATACATTTTCTCTGCTAATGTTGAATAAGTCTCTATCTGCTCTGCTTCAGTTGGAAAATTGCCTCTGAGAAAAAATAATTCTTCAGTGCGAAATAATCCGATTCCCTCTGCACCGTTTGCAATTGCGAAATCAACTTCATCAACTAATTCGATATTTGAATTTAATCTAATCCTATGGCCATCAAAAGTTTCTGCAGGTAAGTTTTTGATCTCTTTAAGTTTCTCATGATTTCTACTGAAGGATTTAATTTTTTTGCTGTAAAAGTTTAATAGAACTTCATCTGGATTAATAATTACAAAACCATTAAATCCATCGATGATTAGTTGAACTTCATCGGATATCTTACTCATCGCCCCATGCAAACCAACTACGGCTGGTATGTTTAATGCGCGAGATATTATTGCAGCATGTGAAGTAATCCCGCCGAATTCAGATACATATGCTAAAACCTCGTTTCGAGAAAAAAGCAAAGTATCAGCAGGTGTTAGACTATGAGCAACAATTATCACCGAATGCTTAAGTCGCGATTCCCATCTTTTCTTTCTTAGGTTGCGTATTAATCGAGATTTGAGATCTTCGATATCCGCTGCTCTCTCAAGCAAGATTTGATCATCAGACTGCTTCATCACGGAGATGTATTTTGAGAACTCTTTATCAACAGAATATTCTGCCGAAAATCTGTTATTTTTAATATTCTCCAAAATAGGACCAAATAGAAGTTGATCATCGAGTATTAAGGCATGTGCCTCGAAAATTCCGGCAGTTCGTTCGCCGATTTTTTCCCTTGAGATTGAGATAATTTTCGAAAGTTCTTTTTTTGATTTTTCGATTGCTGATTCAAGATTGAGAAGCTCTTCAGATGGATCTAAAACAACTGAAGGAAATGTTTCAATTTTATCACGGTGATAAATGTGTGCTGGTCCAATCGCATAACCTGGTGCAGCAGGAAGCCCTTTAAGTACAATCACACCATTTTTGTTGTAAGTTTCGATTTGATTAAAGTTCATCAAAACCCCTTTTGAAGTAGTCTTCTATTTCAGCTGCGGCTTCTGACTCATCCTCACCCTCAAATTGAAGTGTCAGCTTGCTCCCCTGTTCAGCGCACAACGTCATAACTCCAATAATACTTTTCCCATTAATCGACATGTCATCCTGATAAATATAAAAATCCGATTTAAATTTGGATGCAAGTTTCACTAATGTTGCTGCAGGTCTCGTATGCAATCCTGCTCGATTCACTATTTCAACTTTTTTATTTATCAATTCAGTGTGTTCTATACAATAGTTGATTAGCAAATCGGTTCAGGAAATCCTTATGAACTGAGTCTGTTATTGAATTGAGCGAATTAACAGCTTTCTCAACATATTTCTGAATAAATTCTTTGGCTAATATATCGATTTTATACTTTTTATAGATTTCAAAGTATGTATCCACCAATTCTGCTCTAATTCCTTTATTTTTAATTAATTGTGTCAATTTATCTGAATCTTTTCCTTTAGCTCGTTGGAGCGCAGATAAAAGCAAAAATGTTTTTTTCCCCTCCGTCAAATCACTTCCTAAAGTCTTACCAAATTTACGATTATCTCCTTTCATATCAAGCAAATCATCTTGAATTTGGAAGGCCAATCCTAAATTTTTTCCATAATTTGACAGCGAACTAACAATGCTGTCAGGTGCATCGCCACATAATGCTCCGATCTTGCAACTGACAGATAACATCGAAGCAGTTTTTTTATAGATCATCTCTAAATAATCTTGTAAAGTTACATTTCCCAGACTTTCAAACTCTTTATCTAAACTTTGTCCCTCACATACAACAACAACGGCATTACTAAATTCGTGAAGAATCTTGTTCTCATTATAATGTAAATTCGAATTCAATAAATTAAATGCAAGCGCTAAGAGATTATCACCAGATAAGATAGCCGTATTAACATCATACATTTCATGAAGTGTTTTTTTTCCATGTCTAAGACTAGAATTATCCATGATATCATCGTGAATTAAGGTAAAATTATGAAGTAATTCGACTGCGACAGCTTGATTAATGACCTGATTTACACGTTTCCTATTTACTGCTCCGGCTGAAGCAATTAGCAATAATGGTCTAATTCTTTTACCACCGGAGCTTAAAAAATATCTAATTGGGTCATACAAAGCTTTTGGTTTTTTCCCTTTTAAAAGTACAAAAATACGTTCATTGATCATTTTTTTGTAATTTTCAGTACGTTTATTGTATTCAGAAGTAAGCATACAGTATTTTATGAATTACGAGGTTAATTCTAAAGTAAAGTAAATGGAATCATTAATTTCTTTTTTTTACCCCAATCCCTGGCAAATCTGTTAATGTAACTTTACCCTCCAAAATTCTTGTTCCGTCGAAAATGTCATTGCTAATTAAATCTGCACCATCTAAATCAGCCCAATCTGCTAGTGGTGACATTTGCGCAGCAGCTGATATCGCACAACTAGTTTCAGTCATGCAGCCAATCATTACTTTCATATCGAGTGCTTTTGCAAGTGAGATCATTTTATAAGCTTCTCTCATTCCAGTACTTTTCATCAACTTTACATTTATTCCATCATACACACCAAATGCCTTCTTCACATCACTAAGTCTTTGAACACTTTCATCGCCAACAATCGGAATTGGGCTTCTCTCTTTTAGCCAGACCAAATCATCAATTTGTTCTTTAGGCATTGGCTGTTCAACCAATTCAATTTGGAATTTTTCAAGCCATTCGATCATTTTAAGTGCGTAACTCTTATCTGTCCAACCTTGATTTACATCTGTTCGGATAGGTTTATCAGTTACAGATCTTATCGTTTCAATCATCTCTTTATCGTTTTCTCGGCCAAGTTTTACTTTCAATATTTTGTAAATATCTGCTTCTTTAACTTTTTGCTTGACTACATCAGGAGTATCAATGCCAATTGTAAAAGAAGTGTATGGAGTATTTTTTGGATCAAGCCCCCAAATTGAATACCATGGCTTACCCAATTTTTTACCGATTAAGTCATGTAAAGCAATATCTACTGCAGCTTTTGCAGCGCAATTGTTTGGTGCAATTGAATCTATATAATTTAGAATCTCTTCAAGCATGAATTCATCATTGAATTTTGATAAGTCTACTTTTGATAAGAACTCAGCCGCGGTTTGGTGAGATTCTCCAAGATATGGCGGCATAGAAGCTTCACCGTATCCAACTATTCCATCTTTTTCGATTTCAACCATCATGACAGGAGTTGTTTTTCGTGAGGAGACAGCGACTGTAAATACATGTTTTAATTCGAGAGTATAAGGGTAAAATCGTAATTTCATTTTACTGCTTTTTGAGATTTTTTTATTCGATTGATGTGAAGTAGACGTGGCGAGATGAGGTATGGCTAATAATCCAGCCCCAGCTAGTGTTGATGTTTTTAAAAATTTTCTTCTATCTAATTTATTAGTCAGCATAAAATTTGTTGTTCATAATTTTGAGTTTTTCAATTTGATCAGGTGTTAATATTCTTTTCACCCGTAGTATAGTACTCCGTCGATATTCATTATAATTTGGATCGGATTTATCAAAACTATCAATCCGGACTCTACCAGATGAATGAATAAATAATTTTTCACCAAGATAGATTCCGACATGAGTAATTCTTTCAAATTGCGTCGCACTGTTTCTCCTACCGAAGAAAATCAAATCACCGGGAATCAGCTTCGAGAACTCTTCATCGTAAGGAACATCTTCGCCAATCATTGCTTGCTGATTAGCATCTCGCGGCAAGACTATTCCATTAAGAAAGAATGCAGTTTTAGTAAAGCCCGAACAATCAAGCCCTTTTATAGATGTACCTCCCCACAAATAAGGAAAGCCTATCATTTTTTTTGCACTGTTTATTACCTTTTCAGAGGAAAAATTATGATTCGCAGACCAATTCTCGAACTTTGATACGAATCGTTTTTCAATTTTTCCTTTTCGTCCATCAGGGAATTCAACAATAAAATAATTTTCTACTTCACCTGAATACACAAGAATTGCACCGCAGACGACATCACTGACAATTGAAGGTTTGTTTAATTCTTCAATTAGTCCGTATACCTCAGTATAGATTAGCTTTTCTTTCTTTTTCCATGCATTCACCTCATCTGAATTCATTAATTCTATTCCATCGTGGTCAACCCAACCGAGATACGAATCTGGAGTTTGGATATAATACCATCCTCCTTGGGATTTTAATACATTGACTGGCGTTCCTAAAATTGCCTGGGTTGATAGTTCGGCAGGGTGCTCAGGTTTTGAACGTATATTTGCTACACTAATTTTTACTACTCCGAAATGATTCTTGCCTAATTTGCTATCGGGTAATAAGGTAATTTCATCATTAATGTGATAGTTAAAACTAGATTTTAAGTTTTCGAACAAAACACTTTTAAAGTTAACGTCTGAGACTTCTCCGAACAAATTCAGATTGTTACCCTCTAATTTAAACTCAATATTGAAAACAGCTGTTCTTTTATCAGGGGCTAGATCATTCTTCACCCTATTTATTAGTTGTGATATCTCATCACTTGTCATAATTGGAGATAAATTTATTGTCAAAAAAAAGAAAATAAGTAAGCATTTCATGGATTTGAAAATAGTTATTTACAATTTGAATAGCAATTGAACAAAATGAAAATATTCAGCCAAAAGTAGATGCACATAAATATTGAAAATCAGCAAGCTCATTAATACATAAATAAATCAGATTTTTTCATGAAATTATCTTAATTTCGCAAAGTTGTTTAATTAACATCTGAAATTTTCTTAACACAGCAATCTTAAAGGAGACTACATGTCTGCAAATAATTCAGAACGCGAGCAATGGGGAAGCAGAATCGGTTTAATTCTCGCAGTAGCAGGAAATGCAATTGGACTCGGTAATTTTTTGAGATTTCCTGTTCAAGCCGCCCAAAATGGCGGTGGTGCTTTCATGATTCCATATTTCATTGCATTTCTTTTACTGGGTATTCCTCTAATGTGGATTGAATGGGGTATCGGTAGAAATGGCGGAAAATACAGACACGGTAGTGCACCTGGAATGTTTGATGTCTTATGGAAAAGTAAAATTGCTAAATATATGGGTGCCCTTGGACTATTTATTTCACTAACGATATTAATTTATTACACTTATATCGAATCCTGGACATTAGCTTTTAGTTTTTTTTCAATAATTAAGCTTTACTTTGGTGAATTAACTTTCGAATCGATGGGAAATTTCTTACGATCTTATCAAGGTGTAGAAGGCGGAGATCATTTTTCAACTTATTGGACAGCTTACCTTTTCATGTTATTTACATTCAGTGTTAACTTTTTTATTCTCTACAAAGGGATTTCTAAAGGGATCGAGAAACTGGCAAAAATTGCGATGCCACTGCTTTTTTTCTTTGCTGTGATTCTTGTTGTGCGAGTTTTTACTCTTGGAACTCCTGATCAATCCCAACCTCAAAATAGCATTTGGAATGGACTAGCATTTATTTGGAATCCAGATTTTTCGAAACTTGACGATCCTAAAATTTGGATGGCTGCAGCTGGACAAATATTTTTTACCCTATCAGTTGGAATGGGGACGATTCATGCCTATGCGAGTTATTTAAAACCAAAAGATGATATCGCACTCTCTGGGCTAACTACTGCTGCAACAAATGAATTTGCCGAAGTTGTTTTGGGTGGAAGTATTGCAATTCCAGTCGCAGTAGCTTTCTTTGGTATTGCGACAACTCAAGAAATCGCCCAAGGTGGATCTTTCAATCTTGGTTTTGTTTCAATGCCAATTATATTTCAAAAGTTTCCAATGGGTGAAGTCTTCGGATTTTTGTGGTTTCTCCTTTTATTCTTCGCCGGTATCACGTCATCGGTTGCAATGGGACAACCAGTTATAGCTTTTATGGAAGATGAGTTCGGATTTACTCGGAAAAAAGCCACTGCAATATTAGCAGTAATTGTTTTAGTCTCCGTTCAGTTTGTGGTCTTTTTCCTGAAATTCGGTTTCTTAGACGAGATGGATTATTGGGCAGGAACATTTGGATTAGTTGTTTTTGCCTTAATGGAAACTGTGATTTTTATGTGGATATTCGGAGCAGAAAAAGCATGGGAAGAAATAAACTCTGGCGGCGACATCAAAATTCCAAGATTCTTTTTCTACATTATGAAATATGTCACACCGCTAATATTACTTACTATTATGGGTTGGTGGTTAATTAATGATGCCATTCCAATTCTCTTATTACATAATGCTAACCCGGAAAACGTCCCTTATATATGGGCAGCACGTATTTTAATGATTCTGCTTTTAATCGGAATATTATTAATGGTTCGGATTGCCTGGAAAAATAACCAACTCAGAAAGGCGAATGTGTAAGATGGGATTAACAACTGAAGGACTAATATTTTTAATTTTTTGCTGGACATTGATTTTTAGCCTAGTCTCTTTTTGCTTTTATAAAGTAATGACTACGGACAATTCAAGAGAATGAATGATCTGAGAGTTTACTTAAACAAATAAAGTTTTATAACACTTTCAGCTTTGCGAATTTAAGCATTAAGTGTTTTCGGACGCCGGAATCGAATTCGACCACAGCCTTAAGATTGTCTCCAAATCCACTCATTTGCCGGATGGTGCCTTCTCCAAATACATCGTGACTTACCTTGCTTCCAATAGTTAGTATCTTTTCTTCCTGCGAAAAGTCTTCATAATTTGGCATTACACTTTTTTGCTTTTGCTGAGCTGTCCTTTTAACAGAATATGTATTCCTTCTATGAGCGTATGAATAACTGACTCCAGTGTTTTCAAATTGAACAAATCTTTCATCAATCTCATCCAGGAATCTTGATCTCGTTTGTGGATATAAACTCCCAAATCGATTTCTATTCCTCGCAAAAGATAAGTGAAGGTTTTTCTTTGCTCTTGTGCATCCAACGTAAAATAGTCTTCTCTCCTCTTCTAAATCATCAACATTCGAATCACGAGAAAGCGGTAATAAACCATCTTCACAGCCAACAATGAAAACATTTTTAAATTCGAGACCTTTTGCTGAATGTAGAGTCATTAACGCTACTGCATTACTTTTATCTTCCCATTTGTCAATTTCGGAAATAAGAGCAATGTCATTTAGAAAATCTACTAACGATTTCCCTTGATTAGAGATTGTGAAATCTTGTATTCCATTCAGCAGCTGCAGAATGTTTTCATAACGGTTCAGCGAATCCTCACTCCCCTCTTCCTTGTACATTTTCAAAATTCCTGTTTCGTCAATAAGTGATCTAGTTAATTCGTTGATGTTCAATCTTTCAGTTAGTTGAGCATATTTTGTGATTAGATCATGAAAGCTCATAAAATTCTTTTTAGCTCTTTCACTTAATACAGATGACTCATTTAAAATTCCAGTGCTCTTAAAGAGTGAGCAATGATTATCTATTGAGATCTTCATCAGTGAATCAAGTGAAACTTGACCGATTCCCCTTGAAGGAAAATTGACAACTCTTAAAAAGCTTTCATCATCATCTGGATTTATCAATAGTCGTAAATATGCAATTACATCTTTTATTTCTTTTCTTCTGTAGAATTCAGTTCCCGCAACCACTACATAAGGAATAGTGCTTTTAATTAGTGCCTCTTCAAAACTGCGTGATTGTGCATTTGTGCGATATAAAATAGCAAAGTCGTTTATATTAAACTCTTTTGACATCATCTTGACAGTGATAGTTTTGCAGATATAATTCGCTTCATCCTTATCGTCAAGACATTCGTAAACAGAGACTTTGTTTCCTTCTTCGTTTTCAGTCCAAAGATTCTTTTCAATTTGGTTGAGATTTCTTTTTATCACTGAATCAGCAACACTTAAAATAGATCTAGTTGATCGGTAGTTTTGTTCCAATCTGATAATCCTAGCTTCTGAATAGTCTCTTGTGAAATCCAGGATATTTCTAATATCTGCACCGCGCCATTTGTAGATACTTTGTGCATCATCTCCGACAACACAAATATTATTTGTCCCACCGGAAAGGAGCTTCAACATTTTGTATTGTGCGTGATTGGTATCCTGATACTCATCAACTAAAATGTATTGAAATCTTTTTTGGTACTTTTGCAGAATCTTCGCATCCTTTTCAATGAGTTCAATTGGTTTGATTAATAGATCGTCAAAGTCCATCGCATTACTTGATGCAAGACGCTGTTGATAGACTTCATAGATAGCTTTAATCTTATTTTCATGAATTCCAAAAAAGTTATTTTCATATGCTTCAGGCCTGATTAATTTATTTTTAGCTTTCGAAATTCGTGATTGCACAAATCTTGGATTTAGAAAGTTGTCAGATATGTCTAATTCATTCATAATTCTCTTAATTAGACTCAGACTATCATCAGTATCATATATTGAGTAGCTGCTCGAATAATTAAGAGATGCAGATTCGAACCTTAGCATCCTGGCAAAAATGGAATGGAATGTACCCATACTAAGTTTTTCCGCTTGAGCTCCAATCAGATGACGAATCCTTTCTTTCATCTCATCAGCAGCTTTATTTGTAAATGTAAGCGCTAAAATATTAGACGGATTCACTCCTTTCGAAATTAAATACGCAATACGATAGGTTAGCACCATTGTTTTCCCGCTTCCAGCGCCTGCGACTACAAGAACTGGACCTTCAGTTTCGGTGACTGCATTTTTTTGAGAAGAGTTGAGAGTAGATAGATTCATAACAGTATAATTATCGATAAATAAATAAAAAAAAGGTAATCCCGGTTACCAGGATTACCTTTTTCCAAAAGATTGATGAAACTTTATTTAAGCATCATCATTTTCATAGTTTTAACAAATTTGCCGGCCACCATTCGATAAATATATATTCCGCTCGATACTTTTCCGCCAAAATTGTTTTTTCCATCCCACTCGACTGCATGATAACCTGCTCTGAGATCATCATTCATTAAAGTTCTAACTTCTCTACCAAGAATATCATATATCTTTAATGAAACCCGGGCATCTTGTGGAATACCAAATCTAATCTGAGTTGTAGGATTGAATGGATTTGGATAGTTTTGGCTTAGTGAATAAGCTGTCGGTATTGATCCTTCATCTCCAACACCAGTCACTGGGCCAGCTGCCTGTTGAAGCATGATAGCATCAGCTCGAGTGACGTGGCTGTCTGTAACAGCACGATTTATTACACTATCACGATAAAACTCTGATACTTCCTCATGATCATTAATGATTTTAACGTTCCCATATATCGTTCCGCCGCCATGAATATCTTGTCCGCCGCGCAAGAACGTATATCTTCCGAGATATAATCTTCCATCTGAAGTAACATTACCACCAAAGGCAGTTGAATTTTGATTTCGAATTAATTTTGTTAATCCGCCAACGTGATTGATTTCATATACTGCTTTTGGATTTCCCGTACTTGATCCAGCTGGAACAATCGCCCAAACATCGAAACTATCTGGTTCAACTGCTGGTCCACCTGGTCGCTGTGGAAATCTTGGGAACCAATGAACATAATTTAATGGCTCACTCGGAGTTCCATTATAGAACTTACCATAAATATAGGTGAAGATTCTCTCGTTATTAGTTCCGCTGCCGGCAATTCTCTGCCAGTAATTCATATTCATTGGCGAAGGTTGATTCCAATCAACAACAGGTGTGCTTACAAAAGTAGTTGGATCTGAGTTATCAACCAGAATGTTTGTTCCTACACCCTGACCAGAGAGTGCGATATTGATGTATCGATTGTTGGTTGTATCATTTGTCCACATTCTTAATGTAGCTGAATGAAGTCGAATCGAATCAGGTCTGAACTCTACTGTCAGATTGTAAATCCCATCAATTGCGGGTAGTGTTAATGGTAATGGTGGTAGATTTGCGATACTGAATTTTGAACTATCTGCACCGAAAATCATGATTGAATCAACTTTTAACGGTGTTTCGCCATTGCTTCTGATTTGCAGACCTCTCTGATAATTGAATTCCGCATTTCTGATTGAATCGTAAATAGATACAGAACCAAAGCTTAATAATCTGCCAACTGCATCGGCTGATGTTGATGCTGTAGGAGCTATCGGCAATAATCTACAACGCAATAAGTCAACGCGTAAAAGGTCTCCCACACCGGCCATTTGTAATGGATTTTCAAACATAACCTTTGTTGGACCGCCTCCATTCAATTGAAAGATTCGAGTATTATTGTCAGAAATTTGTAACCAAAGAATTGCCCCTGTTACACCTCTTTCGTTAAAATTGAGTACCCTTTGTGTATCGGCCATAAATGGAGTGGTTACAGAAATAGTGGCATTACGTGCTGCATTCGGCGATCCAGAAGGCCCAGAATATTCTAGAATATATTTGCCTGGAATCGTATCTGGTATTTGGAAACCATATGTAGCAGTTGGAAGGTCTGTAGCTGGAATATATACTCTACTACTTGAATTTCCATTAGGAATAGGATAAATGAAGTTTGACTTTGCTGAATTTGAAAATGAAGAGAGGCCAGTTTCCACATATGACGTTGTCCCTGGTGCATTCCAATGTGGTTCAAATCCACTGCTCGCATTCATAATGAAATTATAATTAATTCCTTCACCTCTCACTGGAAAGAATGCTTGAGGCTCAGCAGCATCATTGCTGTGAATCACGACTGTATCAAAAGTCGCTTCTTCACCTTTAGGTGAAAATCTTATTTTTATATTCGCTTTCTTGCCTGGCTGGATTGTCATAGGTAATGTAGAAATGCTATAAAAACGATTCGTTGAAGTTGTTACGTTCGATATGATCAAATCTGCACCACCTAAGTTGTACATAGTGAACTCACGATCCTCGTAAATTCCCCACTTGAAAGTTGTTTGCGGGAAATCTTCAATCATCCTTGTAGTATCGAAGCCAGTCATGTGCCTCCTTCCGAATTCAAGATCAGCACCGGCTGCAGGACTCCTCAAAATCCTCACTTCATCAACGCGCATAAACGCTGGTGTCAATGTATCGGCACCAATTCTTACTTCAAGTCCCTTTGCTGCTGCTGGGACATTTAAAATTCCCAACGGCTTCCAACTTCCAGTTGCTCCTGTTGTTACGTTATTACTTTGGATATCATAGCGGAAACTGTCAGCAATAACTCCTTCTCCGAAACGTTTAAAAGTAACATAAGCATTACTTGTTGCGTTTCCAGTAAAGCCCATGTAGTGATAAACTAAGTAATAATCTGAAACCGCAACATCAAAAAAGTATGTTGCAGAAGCACCATTTGGACTACCTGCAGTTCTAGGAGTTCTTCGATGGCTGCTATTGAACCAGGCACTTCCCGTATTTGACCACCAGCCATCTGTTTGGGTAGGTGAATTAGCAACGGGTGGGATTTCACAATAAGTAGTGTCGCACAAATTAGTACCTGCGCCTGTTCCAGTGTTGTTATCATTCAAATTTGCAACAGTGATGTAGTTTGCAGGATCAAGTATTTGCTGTGCGGATACTTGTGATGTTAGCACTACTAAAGCAAACACCATAAGTAAGGCTGAAAGTTTTTTATTCATGCGTACCTCCGTTTGTTAATAAAATAGACATTAATTTATTTTGGCTTTTTAATAGTTATTGAGTCTATATCAGCTTCAGGCCCGGTAAAAGTCACTTTCGCGCCTGTTCTGATATCTGTTTTTTGTCCGATTGGGAATACTTTATAGAAGAGCTTTACACTGTCTGTAAATGATGGGAGACTCGAATCAATAAAAGTGTAACTTGTGTAATTCGATTGAATGATTTTAAAGATATCCGAATATTTAATAGATCTGAAAACCTCAAAATGTTTTAAATTTGAAGTGTCGGATATCGTCCAACTCATTGTAACTCTCCATTTACCGGTTGTAGTTGTATCAGCTTTGATGATTTTAAAACCTGAGGGCTTTGGCAAAATCGAATAGTGATAAGGCGATATAAGTTCTTCAGATTTCTCACATCCGTTGGAACAAAATAAGAAAAAAACTAAACTAATTGCAAAAAATATATTCATTTGTATTCTCATGTTATAAAGGAACTCTAATTGAAAAGATGGTCTGGAGATCAGTTGATATGAGATTATCGTTTATTTTCAGAGTATTTGAAAAATCAGCAACACCCAGATCATCAGTAAAAAATAAATAATCGATTATGTTCAATGCCCAGATGCCAGCGCTTATGAAGGATGAGATCGTCCTTTTCCTCTCGTTTACTTTTTGCTCATCGTGAACTTCTTTAATTTGTTTCCACAGTTCTTCTGCAAGGGCGTAACGGTCGGCGCTGTAATACTCATATTTCAAATTATCGAGCCTCTCACGGTTCGAAATGAAGTTATTGTGAGATACTATCGCCGTTACAAAGGATGCAAGGAAACCGACCGTAATTAAAGAACCTTTTAATTTATGTCCAAGATAAAACTGACCAGAGCCAGGTACAAACGTACTATATGCTAATCCAGTAATTTTGCGAACATTCCACTCAGGCATAATTGGTACAGGATCGCTTGACATTTCTTTGATAGTTAGTGTAGGTGAATTTTCCAAACTAGTGTATCTAGTCTGCGAAGCACCTATTTGTGCCATCAATAATAAGATAAAAACTAATTGAACAATTTTCATTTTTTACTCTACTTTAATAAAACAAAACTTTTTGTGATTGATGAACCAGAATTAGTTAATCGATAATAATAGATTCCGCTAGGTAAATTATAAATATTTGAATTAAATTCTACGGAATATTTTCCCGCTGATAAATTTTCATTTACTAAAGCCGCGATCTCTCTTCCTAGCATGTCATAAACTTTCAAAGTTGTAAGCCCTGGTAAATAAATTTCGAAATCTATCTTAGTCAGCGGATTAAATGGATTTGGATAATTCTGGCTTAAATTAATTGTTGTCGGATAATTTTCATAATCAATTTCGATATTTGTAGCGATTGTATTTGAGATTTCGCTTTCATTATCAACTTTATCAAAAGCAGAAACAGCATAGTAGTAAACCGAGTTTGTATCTGGAATAATATCAAAATAAAAAGTATCAGGATTAGATGTAATTTTATACAAATGTTCTGCTTTATTTGGATCTATTGGAGATGTTGCTCTGAAAATATTGTAATACTCTGCAATCTCTCCATCTGTAGCGGTTTGAGGTCTTGTCCACGCAATTCTAAACCTATCTGAGGTGATTTTCTGAATCGTAATATAATTTGGTTTATTTGGCGGAACAGGATCTTTCCAAATCATTGGCGGTTGATTTGCAGGATATTTATACAGTGAATTTGTGAGCGAGTCAAAATAGTTTATCGAACTTGCCATACTCCGGAATCTGAAGAAATTCACACCAGATGCACCAATAGTACGTGAATAATTTATCTGATTCTTAATTTCATTTATATCGCCAAAGTTTGGTTCACCTATTCTATATGAAGCAAGTCCCAACCAAGTTTGTTTACCACTTAAATTATTCTTCCACCAATTAGAAATTTTTGTGAATTCGGGGCACGTCGCGATATTCCAATAAACTTGCGGATTGTGATAATCAATATATCCTTTTGCAGCCCATGCTTTTGGATCTGAACGTAATTGATTATATAACTCCCATACACCGCAGGATAATCCCATTGCCGCCGCAGTATAAACACCTGGAGTTGTAGCTCCGACCTTCACCCACGGTTTATAATGTTTCACAGAATCCATCGTCATTTTAACCATTCGCTCAATGTTCAATCGTGCGAAATCATTACGCGGCAAATTCCAAGGATTGCCATTTAAAGAATCTGTTCGATTTGTGAACCAATAGTTAGAAGCATCTCCAAATAGAAGAGCTTCGGCTCCAAGGTCTGTATATCTAATAAAATCAAAATGGATTCCATCAATATTATAATTCTTTACGATTTCAGTTGCAATGTTTACTAAGTGATGTCTGACATCCGGATTGCCTGGATCTAAGAAAAATCCGCCGTCACTTTTCATCTGACCTGTAGAAGTCTTAGCAAACCAGCGTGTTTTCCAGTAACGTTGACCGTTGGAGCTGTCAATAATCGCTGGATGCGGTGGAAATGTTATAACTGAAAGATATTTCGAGAGTGTATCACTAATTACGTAATAAGCATTGATCCACGCATGAACTTCAATATTTTGTTGTCTTGCTTTCAAGATCATTTCAGCGAGTGGATTATATCCTGGATTAAATCCTAAATTTGATGGATCCTGACATGGAGTAAAGCATGTAAGATTTGAAGCCCAAGGGAGGAACGAAGAGCTATAATACGCATCGCCGCGCGCACTTACTTGAAATACAATTGTATTGAGATTTGCATTCTTACAAACATTTACTATTCCATCGATCTCAGCTCTCTGCGCTGAAGCGCCAACAGAAAATGGAAAATCAGCTCTACCTGCAGTGGTTACCCAGACAGCTCTAACTTCTTTACGCGGCTGGGCAAATAAAATGCTGCCAAGCAGTATTAGTGTAAGAAATGAAATGTATTTCATTTTTTCCTTTCGAGAGCATAAAGCACAAGGTTAACTCCGAAATTCAACGCTTCCGTTTTGTTTTCTAACGCCACCCATTGAGGAATATAACCTTTGTTCGATAGGACAGCAGTTAACTTTCCATTAATGAATAGTCCATCGATGTAATCATTCCGAAGCAGCTGTGTGTTGAAATCATCTAATCCTTTGGGTAAATCAGTAAATTTGAATCTCATGTTATATATTTGATGGTCCAGAGCAATTCTCTTTATTTCAGTTTTCCCGCTGATTCTGTTTGCGAGTTGATTTAAAAATTCCAGCATGGATGAATAATATGGCCAACTTTTTGTAACATGAGAATTTTCTATGTATAAGAATCCGCCCTTCGATAAAAGTTCAGCTAAATTATTCACCATGACTGAACTAATATTTGGCTTCCCGAATCCGCCCAGTAAAACGACAAAATCCGAAACCAGCAAATTCGGTGCATCGGCTGTAATTCGCACAAATTTAGATTTTATTTTTGTCTGAGCTTGCAGATGCTTTATAAATTCTGGAATTGCTTCAGGCATTGGATTCCATGCTTCAATATTTCCACCTTCACGGGTTTCTGTGGAAGTATATTGAAGCTGAGTAAAATTAATTTCTCGATCCAAAAGCAAACTATCTTTTGAAGTTGGAATTGAAATAAAAGTTGTATCAAGAGATGTTCTGCCTGTAATCTTTGCTCGGTCGAATTTTACTTTGCTAAAGTAAAAAACATAATTTCCAAATTCATCAGGTTCATTTGTTTCACTGTAGCTAAGAATAAAATTCCTCAGTGAGATTTTCACTTTTTCAACTGATTCATCCATTGGATCGAACACAATAAATCCTTCTCTGGAGTCGCCTGCATAAACCGGCTTACCTAAATAAACCATTGTTCTTCTGACAATTCCCATTCTTGATTCAAAAACTTCATCATCAATTCCGCTGGCGCCTTTACGCTTCAAATAATACTCTTCCATACTCTGATATTTTGCAGCTTTTTTCTCTCGAGCATAAGCATTCAACTTATCTCCTCTATCTGTTTCAAGAAGAGATTCTTCCGGGTCGAAATTTATTTTAGAACCGGAGTAATTGTAAATAGTTATCTTAAATACTGAGAATCTATTCGGAGAATATCCTTTTGAAGGATCAATCCAATCTCCATATGTAAATGGATTTTTTGAGAACCAACCTGCTTTGGAGTCATCTGGGAATTCGAACGTGTTTAGCTGAAAATCGGTCATGTACTTTAATTCAATTTTAAAATCTTTTCGATCCATGATTATCGTCAGACTATCTTTGGAAAGTCTATAAGTTGTATCATTCATGTATTTCATGTTCTCTGCATCAGGCATGTACATATATGCGACTCGTTCCGGAGGCATGAAAACATATTTATAAACGGAGTCACATCCGAATTGAATTGAAGTAAATAATATTAAAACTATCAAAAGAAATTTTTTCATTGATTAATCTCTGCTGCAACTTTTTGTTTATTCTTATCAATTATTCCGCCCTTTTGTGTACAGGCGTAGACTATTATATTAAGTCCAAATTGTAACTGTCTTGTATTGTCTTGTGGCCCGCCAAAACTGGAAGGATTTTTTAACCAATCTCCCCATGCACGACTGTAGCCTTTGTTTGAAATTACCACTGCAAGTCGACCTCCGAGGAATACTCCTTCAATGTACTTGTATCTTTCTGGTACAGGTTTTAATCTTTGTGCAGGATTGGGATTTGCGAGAGACATACCATTCGGACGGATATTATCGTCCCCAGCTGGAACTGCATCAAAATCTTCCCATGCATGGAAAAGTGGATGATTGTTTGGAACACGCTCAAAAATAGCATCGAAACCTAATGCATCAGTAACTAGCTGTCTTGCTTTCCGGCTGAATGACCCAGATTCATATGCAAATGCATCATCAATAAATAAGAAACCTCCTTCACGCAAGTATCGACCTAAGTTCTGGGCTTCTTCCTTTGTGTATAATGGTTCGGCTCTGTAACCAATCATAAATATTACCGGAATATTCATAATTTCTTTACTGTCAAGACGAATGGTCCCCTTCAGCGAGACTTTCACTTTTGTACCATTATTAATGAAATCAGATAAATTCAACAAAGCCTGTGGTATTGCATTCCATCCAGGTTGATTGTTGTCTTCAACTTTACTTCCGCGATACTGCAGTTGATAGAATTCCAAGAAACCGGAAATATCTTTTTTATTTGCTCCCTGGTCAATCATACCAGAAAATCGATCTTGAAAATTCATCCAATCAATAAGATTGTCTCTCAGTCCAGCAGTGCCTCGCTTTGATGAAGCACGAGTATTCTCAACTTCCATTTGAATGTTCGGTCCGTAAAACTGGGCTTGCTGGGGTGACCAAGTCCTATCCACATAATCACCTGGTCGACCGAGTGATGAAAGAGCAGTTCCGCCATGACGGGCTGCTGTTGTCATAGTTCGGGGCATTGTTGCCATTCTAACTTGCTGCGGTAACATTCTTTGTAATGTACGTTCAACAATCTTCGGAGCTTTTTGAAGTTCAAGCTGCTTTTGCAGTTTTGGTGCACGTTGAATGAATTTAACAGTTGTTGGTGGGCGCTTTGTTTCTTTAATACTTTCAGTAATATCAATTTGCAAAATAATCGGAAGGAAATGTATGAATGCAGAAATTGCTAAAAAAATTAAAAGATGTTTTCTATAGTATGAAAGAAAACTCTTTAACTTTTGGTTTACTTCAAATCCAGATATGTTTATGACCTGCATTCGTTTCTATAAGTTATTTGTTTTTATCTTTCTCTTCCTCTTCAGTAGCAATTGCAAGCTGATCGATACCAACAACTTTTGCAGCATCCATTACGTCAACGACGATACCATGAAATGTTTTTTTATCTGCTTTGATAATTAAAACTTTGCTTCCGAAAATATCTTTTTGGATCCTAAGCTGTTCCTCAAGATTATCCAGAGTTACACGAGTACCATTCAAATCCATCTCACCCTTATCGGAAATAGTGATACTCAAATCTTTCTCAGGCGGCGCATCGGAAGTTGCTGCTTGCGGCAGATCGACCTTTAATCCACTTTGCACTGCAAATACAGTCGTAACCATGAAGAAGATCAATAGCTGAAATACGCAATCGATCATAGGGGTCATATCAATACCCCGTTCTTCCCATTCTTTTCTTTTCCGAGCCATATTATTTATACCCTAAAGATTTAAGAATTTCATCTTCAAGTTTTTTCCCTTCGGTATCAGAAATGTTCAAATCAATTCTTTTTTCTTTTAAGAATGCTTCTTCATCCTTGTTTAATACGCCATCACGGTAAGCCGTCTTTAACATTTCTCGATACGTAGCAAAACGAGCCAGATCTTTTAATATCAAATTAACAAAATGATTTGTGAACGGTTCAACAAATTTTATGAGTTTTACTGTTCTCCTTTTTAAAAAACTATAACCAATCACAGATGGTATTGCAACAATTAAACCACCTGCTGTAGTAATTAATGCAACGGAAATTCCACCGGCTACAATGGCTGGATCTCCTTTTCCTCCTTTTGCAATTTCATCAAAAGACATGATCATTCCGAGAATTGTTCCGAGCAATCCAATAAGTGTTGCGACACTTGCGATTGTGTTCACAATCGGTAAAAATTCTTCGAAGTATTCTTCAGCAGATTCATCTCCAGTATCAAGTAGCTCATTTCTCATGTCGTGAATTGGACGTTTTTCGACAACAAGAAAATTAAATCTTTTGAGTACTTGCAAAAAGACATACGCAAATATTCCCTTATTCTTGTCACACCATTCGATCAATGGTTCCACCGTTCCATGCTGATGTAATAAATTCTGTAATTGATCTAAGATTGAATTAGCTTTTTTCTCATTTGGAACGGAATAATATCTATATAACCTTTCGATAATAATTCCGAGAGAGATTATAGAGAAAAATAAAAGCGGATACATTATGTACCACCCACCTTTGCTTAAAATATCAACAAGCCAATTATCTGTTAACCAGCTTGAAGTTTCAGTTTCGACTTGGAGCAATATTAATTGTAAGTTCAAATTTGTCCTCCGTAAAAATTTATTGACTTTCTAACCATTCTTTATGTTCTCGAGCGAAAAATACTGCAGCGCGTTCGTTTTCATCGCGGCTTTCGGAATAAAGCTGAATAACTTTATTATACCATTCGATTGCTTCTCTTTTCAAATCAAGCATTTCGTAAGCCGAAGCAATATTCACATGACAGCCAACCGCAATACTCTCAGTGGAATATTTTGTTAAAACTTTTTTTAATTCCTCAATTGCTTTTTCATATTTCCTATCGTCAAAGAACTTCATTGCTTTTTCATATTCAAGGTAAGAATTAATCTGACTAAGATCGTATATCAAATTTTCTACTTCAGCAATTTTTTCATAAGAGGGATATTTATTTTTCAACTCGGTATAATAAAGCGATGCATTTGGATAATCTTTAATATTGTAATAGTAGTCACCGATTGTAAACAAACCATGAGGAGCGTTTTCACTCTTTGGAAATTTTTGAACAAGCGATTTAAATGTTTCTATCATTCTTTCTGGTTGTTTTAGCTCATAATAGCACCATGCTTCATTGTACAATGCCACTGGCGCTAACTCAGACTTTGGATATCTTTTATATAAATTCTGATACTCTCGAATTGCTGATTCGAATTTTTTCAAATTGAACATTGACTCTGAAGCATAGTATTGCATATCAGGCGATTTCGGATCTTGAGGATATGCTGCGATAAACCTTTTCATAGTGTTATACGCGTTATCCCACTCTCCAATTTCATAGTGAGAGTATCCTTTAAATAGCAAGGCATCACGTTTGTTTTCACTTTCTGGATATTGAGCTAAAAACTTATTAAAAATGTCAATCGCCTTTTCATAGTCAGAATTATCATAATTAATAGCAGCCAATTGGAAAAGAACATTTTCAATCTCAGCGGCATTTGGGAATTTCTCAGATGCTTCGAGAAGTAATGAAACACTTTTTGGAAGCTGATTTAATCCTTTGTAACAGTTTGACAAAGTAATGTATGATGAAATTATTGTCGCAGTGTCTAATCCGTTCACTTGAAGTGATTTTTCAGAATAACTGATGCCCTCTTTATAATTACCACTTTCATAATAAATCGATGATAAAACGGAATAATATTTTCCCTTATCAATTTCATTTTCTGTTCTTGAAACTAAATCAAGAAAGATGCTAACTCCTTTTTCAGTTTTACCGCTTTTTGCATAAGATAAAGCTAATTTCTCGTTGGCATTGGAGACGTTCGCATTCATAATTGAGGTAAAAGTCTTGGAGGCAAGGCTTTCTTCTAAATCTTCGATAGCAGCTTCATAATTCTCTAATTGAAAATTTATTATCCCTCGGACATACTTAACTTGAACAGCAAAACTTTCTCTTTCGACGGCAACTTTAGAATCATCTAATATAATATTCAGCTGATTCAACGCAGATTGGTAATCGCTTTTTCCTATGTATAAATCCGCCGTACTGAAATAAATATCATTCAAATAATTGACCGAATCCTTATTCGCGACCGCCTTTTCTAAAACATCTTTTAAGAATTTCTCACCGTCATCAAACTCGGAGCGGGCAACATAGATTTTAGTAACACGATTTACTGCTGCAGGAAAATAGGGAGAATTAAATTTAACCTTGTCGAAATGTGCAAGTGCCTCATCATATCTTTTCAAATCGGCTACTGCCATCAGTATATAATAAGAAACTTCACTCGAATCAATTTTCTCCGGATGTTCTTCAAGAGTTGACTTATAAAGATTTAGGGCAGATTCGATTTCTCCGATTTTATATAATGTAAAACCAAGTTGAACTTTTGCATTTACTATTTCATTGCTCTTAGGAAATTGTTTGATCAAAATCTCAAGAGTCCTCTGTGCTTTAGAATATTCACCTAAAAAATTCAAAGATGAGGCTTGCATCGAGAGAACACCGGGCGTTAAATCGCTGTAAGCATATTTCTGAGTGAATGAATCGGAATGAGCTACAGCCCTTTGAAAATCTTTTGCGTTGTAATAATTCAGAAGCACGCTGAACTTTGCCTTATCGACACTGAAATCAATTGCATCAGCTACCTGTCCAAAACTGTTAATGTAGAAATCGAATTCTCCTGCAGCTTTGGTAAACATCTTTGCGATTTGGTAAGTCTCGGCAATTTTATATTGCATCTTAGCTTGCAGCTTTTTATTAGAAAAATTAGCATCGATTGCATCCCGATAGGCGTCAATAGCTTCATCTATTCCTTTTTCCGCGAGTGAATAATCTGCAATTTTTATCCAAGCAATTTCTTGAAGAGACGGCAAGAGTGTATAGGTCGTTATTATCGATCTATAAGCGTCGATTGACCGAGAAAAATCGCCCTTCTTTCTATAAGCATCGCCGATTTTAATATTAGCTTTTGCAACGAGCTCAAGATCAGTGCTCTCGACTTCTCTTCCTTGCGTTGCTTCGAAAATTCTTCTCTCTTTTTCAGCTTTAAGTTCAACCTTTTCCCAATCTTTTTCTGTGAAGATGGAGGGTCGAAACTTAACAACAAGTTCGCTCCAATGAACCAGTGCTGAATCGTAACTTGCACTTTCAAAATAATTTTGGGCAACCTGATATAATGCACGTGCGTAGTATTCTGTTGTAGGATACTGAGACAAGAGTCTTTCAAATGCTATACTCGAGCTGTCTAGGTTTTCGAGTTCTCGATAAGCCCAACCGATATCATAGAGTGCTTGCTCAGATTTCTTTTCTTTCGGAAAACGCCTTACTAATAATGATGCTTCCTGGATACAAGGATCAAATTTTTCAAGTTTATATAAAATGTCATATATCTGAAATTGTGCAAGTGCTGCTAATTTGTTCTCTTCTTTCTGATTTGCTACTTGGCGGAAGTAGTGAATTGCTGAATCGCCCTTACTTAGTTGTTTAAATGTATTAGCTTTTTGATATGCAGCGGCAATTCGAACGCTGACACGGAACTCATCATTTAAGATAGAGACCTTAACACTGTCTTCTTTGAGAAATGGACTCTCAGTGTAAAGAATTTTATCGTATTGTCTGATGGCATTTACATAGTCGCGCGAAACGAAATAATTCTGGCCTGCAGTGAATGCATTTCGCATCTCTTGAGGTGTCGGAATGAACACACTTAAGACAGCCGCAACTATGACTACTATTGCCTGCCACATAATTAAAATCCAGTAAAGATAGAGAAGTACAAGGTCGACTCCTCTTTTCCTTTTACTCTATCTTCAAATCGTTTAAAATCTCTTGTAGTGAATTTATATCCAAAATCGATCACAATATTATAACCAGCATACTGCGATTTATTGCTAAGAGAGAAAGCAACAGTCCTTCTATTCTCTGTTTCGAAATCATCTTTTAAATTTCTTATTCTATAAGCAGTAACCTCAATTCCCTTCAGAAATGTTATACCTTGCATACCGAAATGGAGTGTTGTATTATCAGTCAACTTATAATCAACCCGTATGATAGGAATTGTTTCTTGAAGATGTTTAGTGATTTGAGTAATAGACTGTCCTTCTTTATTTTCTGTAAACTTAGCTGATTTTTCCGTCCGAATCTTAAACTGCGGAATCACTTTCAAGGCATTATTGAAAAATGAAATTTCATATTCGATCTTGTTTACCATTCCGAAGAAAGAGATGCGTCCATCTACTTGATCATCTAACAGACGAGATTCTGGAAGAAATGCTCGCAATCTTTGACCTTGTGCAAACTGTTTGTTGAATTGGATCTTAATATTATTTTCAATTCTTAAATTCGGAATTTGAGTGAACGTTGTTCCAATATAGAGTGAATTCACCAAGCTGTTTTTGTAATTCAACGGATCTAAAACATAATCCGGAAAAGGATCAGCAGTTGTAATTACTCCCGGGAATTGATAGCTGTCGTTTGAAATATTATCGCGTACACGTTTCAAAACATAGAAAATCCTCAGCGAACCGAATCTTGGGGTAGACGTGAAATATGTAAGCTTAAAGTAATCAACATTGTTAAATCCACCTCTCAGTAATCCTCTTTCTCTCAAAATTCCAAATCCGACATTCAATGAGCTGAGCAGTTCAAGATTCGAAAATACATGATAACCATCGACATCAGGATTATATGGATAATCCGGCAAAATATCATTTTCCTGTTCATCAATTACATCGTTATTGTTCCAATCGTCTCCATAATCAAGTGAAGGCGGATCTGTATAAAAAGTTAAAAAATCCTGAGCAAAATCCGGAATACCATCTGCATTTCTATCATCATCAGGAATTCCGTCGTTATCTCTGTCTTTTCCCGGGAAAATTCCTGTATCTGGTCTTCGGAGAATTGTAGCAAGACTTACCAACTCATTTGTGTTTTGTCTGTAACCGAGTAAGAAAAAGTCACCGACTCTGTTGAGGACATCTCTATTTTTCTGTCGCGCATCAGTTGTAAAAACATTGTAATGATAAAATCCATCTTCCCATCTGTCATTATCATCATTGTCGTCCACCAATGCAAAATAAGCTCCACCCGGGATCAGTGCACCTGAAGTCGAACCGTCATAACCTAAATAATCCGGAAAAATTGGATTTGGAATTAAGTTGTCCGATGGGCTGCTGAAGAAACTATTCTCCATCGTGTAAATGTTTAATGCAGTTATATAATTACCGTCTATTCTATATCGTTCACCGCCTAAAGTTAATCTGCCTATCTTTTTCTTTGCACGAAGATACCATGCTTGGCCGGTTTTAGTAAATTCCTCACCAGATTTTTTTGTAAATCTTTGATCACGAATAATTGGATATTTGAAATGCTCGCTGCTCTGATTGAATTCACCTTCAATTTCAAATCCCTCCCAGTTGAATGAAAAATTAATCCCATAAACTTCCATTCCGGTGGCTAAACCATATGAGAAACTAACAATTTGTTTGTTCGAGGCATCCTTTACATTTCCATCTGCTCTTCGGATTGTTCTGAATGGAACCGGAGTCGCATAAATATCAGGATCGGAGTGTGAAATAAAACGTGCGTCGCCGGTATATTCATCTAAACGATTTATCCAATCATGAGCAATGTCTATTCGATAATCATTTGCCAGAATCATCTGGAAAGAAACGCTTGTTGCACCTTCAGGGATTACATAAGCATATGTTATGTTTCTTCCATCAACACTTGAGATCTGCGTTGGGTATGAAGGAGAAACTCTAGAATATCGATCTCGATAATTGATATATCTCGTGAAACTTGTAGTATCAGCACCAGCAAAGAAGTCTTTATTATTTATCCAAAAATCTGTAAAGGTCCAATATTGAATTGGATCGTTTATTGTAGTTGCACCTTGACGTGGAACCGAACCATGGATACTTACTGCTGGTCTTACAATTCCATTAATGAGAATTACTGGAGCTTGATAAACAATTGGTCCAGAGTTATCACCAGGACTGTCATCACTTACGCGAACAAAAATTACTCTCGGAATTGCATTTGATACCACACCTTTCAAACTTGATTCTTCACTATCCAAGCTTGCCCGTCTTTGATGCTGATTCAAGTAAGTTAATCCAACCGTTAGAACGTCGCCTATGTCGGTTTCAAAGTGTCCGCCGATGAGATATTGAGTCCAATCACGAATTCTTCTCACACCATCGGCATAAAATCCTTGATCGAATCTGAACCTGATTGGATCAGAAATTCTTGAAACAAGTAAAGTTCCACGGTGCTTTGCAGAAGAACCATCCCATCTTATACCATTGAATCGTGCTTTATTCAATGTGAGATTTGTAAACTTTGTTCGAATCGCATCACCTACCATAAGACGCGTATTGAATCCGCCATAACTATCATTGCCGATAACAATATTGCTAAAATAGTTTTCATAGTATCTGGATTTTAGGAAGTTGCTCTGACCGCCTGGCAATGCGAAATCTACTGCCTGTTTCTGCGATTCATTGAACTCGATCACAGTGTAACCTTCTATGAGAAAATTTCCAAAATTGTCAAAGAATTTTTTCTTTTCAATTTTTGAGCTGTAGTTCTCGTAGTTCCTGCCCGAAAGATTTATGTATTTATCTTCGGACTTGCCAAGATTCGAAACGAATTGTCCTAAAGATATCTGTACTGAAATTGCCGATAAAAATAATATGCTGAATAAAATTTTCAACTTAACCTCCGAAATGGATTTCTGAGTTGAATCAGATGTTTTAAAAATTAAATTTTTCTTTGAGTGAGATATTTTTTTTGGGGAATCTTTCATCCTAAAATTGATATCCGATAGATAATTTATGACTTCCGCCAATCGATTTAATTTCTAATTGATGATCATAAGCATAATCAAATTTAAATTTCTCTACGAAGAGACCGAATCCACCGTTCAACGAACTCTGTTTTGAGTCAATCTTATTAACTACACCATTCAATCCCCCGCGAACATAAAAACCAGATTCAACCCCAAGCACACGAACTTTCATTGCAAGAAATTCTGCACCTAATCTTAAATAATAAGCGTCACCTTCTTTTATTCCATCTATACCTATTAAATAGTCGTAACCAGGAGAAAAATACGAAATACCTGCAGCGAGTTTCATTGGGAGAGCAGCATCTTTTGAACCGTTTTTTGCTATGCTTGGTTGAGTGATATCTTGAACAGCAGCACCAAATCTGAGATTCCCTTGTCCAAGAAAATTCTCCAAGGTATAATATGCACCAGCATCAAAGCTTAATCCGAAAAACGAAAGGGGTGCCTCTCCGGGCGCTGCGGCTGCACTCCATCTCAATAATTTTACACTTCCGCCAATTCCAAATGAGCCAACCATATTTCGTGCGTAACTCAAGATTAATGTATTCTCCTGCCAGTGATTCGTTTTTAAAAACGTAATTCCCGCACCAAAATTTCCAATCGGTTCGAAAGGAAGAACGCCTGAAGCAGTTAGATAATAAATACTTTCATCTTCAAGACCGGGAAATAAATTCGTGTAAGTGGAATTTATTTCGATTCTTTTTAAATGAGCCAAACCGGCGGGATTATAAAAGACCGAATATGGTGCATCACCAATACCGTAGTACACTCCGCCAATACCGATCACCCTGCTGTGCACACCAAGATTATCAAAACCACCGGCTTGGACAAGACTGAAACAACTAAAAATTAAACAAACTAAAATTTTCTTCACAGTTACCTCTGCCTTCTAATAAACTACTGTGATTGTTTTGGCAGATTGCTCTCCGCCATTATCTGAATCAATTACAATTTGAGCAATGTAAACTCCTGGACGAACTACTTTTCCATTATCGTCCTTGCCATCCCAATCGATTGCATTTTGAGCCACAAATGCAGCAGCACGAGCATCGCTGTCATACAAATTTTTAATTAATCTTCCCGTCAAATCAAATATTTTAATATTCAACTTTCTTAGTTGATTGCCGATCAAAACTCTTGGCTCAGCAATGTTTGCAAGGAAAAATGTCAACTGTGTTTTATCATTTATTCCATCACCGTTGGGAGTGAAGGGATTAGGAGCAATTCGATAATCAATTAATAATTTTTTTGGAACATCTGTTGTTAGAACACTCCAAGCTTCAATTCCGCTGGATTTTTTTGTATCGACTCGCTGAGGATTGCCTGGTGCATCTTTGCTAATCAATGTCGAGCTAAATCTATTCACTCCCAAGAATGGAGTGCATTTAATTTTAGCTTCAAGTGTCGATGTTGATGTTATCGGACTAGACAATGCAATGATAATTCTATCTGAAAAAGTATTCACAGAGTAAGAAACTTTAACTCCATTAATCGTTACGTCATTCAATATACTCGGCGTTGGAGTTCCGATGACAATTGTGTCAATCGAATAATCTGTTGACCCCTTATTGATTACAATTTTGTATGTAAAAATATTCTCAGTCAGAATTGTTGAATACTGCGGAGTAATGCTCGCATCAGTCGATTGAGCAACAAGTTTTGTATCGTAGTGAATAGATATGTCTTCAACTTTTGGAGTGAACAAGGTTTGAGTTCCCAATCTGATTTGGTATTGTACATACCTTCTTGGCTCAAAGACCGGGAGTAGAGTCCCAGACACAGTTGCTGAATCTTCTCTCCAATCACTCCAATTAGTATCTACTTTTGCGGTATGTCCTGTCCGGAGTCTAACAGATATTTGTGTGTCTTCCGGTTTTTCAGCGTTCCATGTTACTTTCGAAAAATTTACAGGCTGCCCAAGATCGCGCACTGTTGAGGTATAAAATCCCTCAGGCAAATACCCTTTCCCGAAAACCTGAATTTCTGAAATGACTGTGCTTTGTACTTGATCAAGAACATCAACAGTTATTTTCAGAAATCTAATATCAACAACTTTTTCGAAGAAATCATCTGTTATTCCAAATGTATTTTCCGGAACCTGTACCAATTTTTCCATCGCAAGAGTGTCAAGTCCACCGTAAATAGTGTATGCTCTTACCCGTAAGTGGGTTGGAAGATTTGTCGGTCCGTTTGGATAAAATCCTAATTGCCACATTTTTACACGATTAACAGACCGAATCGCCTGCAAATCGATCATAATGTATGTTCCTTCGCCGCCTGGTCCGGCATTCAATGATAGAATCTGAACAAAAGATGGCGAGAAGAATGATCCATCTAATAACCTGTTTGCATTTCTGGAGGCTGTATCAACCGGTAAATTTCTGCTTCTAAAAACAATATATGCAGATTTATTTCTTGCAAGATTCTCATTTTCGCCAGTTTGCAGAAGTAATTTTCCGGGTTCAGATTTCCAGTCTGCACTTGTTGTCAGAGATGAATCTACAAGATTATCATTTACGAATGTAGTGTCCGTAAGTGTGAATTGAGCAAAAGCAATTTGAATCGGAAGTAGAAAAAGAAGGAAAAGTATTTTTGAAGCTCTCATAATCAGTTTCACTCGAATGCTTTAGTGTTAATTAAAATAATTGTACAAAATTAAAAAAAATATGAAGATTCGAAAAGGATTTTTTTGGAGTGAATTGGAATTAGATTCGCTGTTAGTTTAGTCAAGATTACTTAGATGTTGTCACCGACCCGCCACTACAATTATATGTCGTGGCAGGCCGGTCGGTGACAACAAATAATTTGAGTTATTTCCCGATAGGGATTTCAGCTTCTCTGACTACAAATCATGCCTTAACATTAACCTATGTTCGATTGGATTAGATTTCACTAAATGACTTATTGTTGCATAATAATTCATTGACTGATAGTCGTAAAATTCATTTCTGTAAATAAATGTGTATGCAAATAAAATGTCACTTATTCTTGCATTAAAACCTGCTGTGAGATTGAAGGTTCTGGAACTCCCTAAATTAAAAGCTAATCTTCCGGAATCTTTAACTTTATCTTCTTGCTCTGTAGTGTATTCGGTACCAAGGTGCAAATCTAAAATATCTGTTGCAGATATTTTAATCCCCAATCTATATCTCCATGATGAATATACTGCTGATGTCACCGAACGGTTGGTAACGGCAATCAACTATCTAAAAAAGATTCTTATCTGAATTTTTCTCTGCGAACTCTTTGGTGAATTAGCTAATCAATCAGCAGCTTCCCTTGGTCCATAATTGCAGCACCATCAACAAAAACATTCGGCTTTTTCACTAAACCGTCAAGATGACTTGACACAGTGATATTACCCCCCATCGAAACATTATTTCCGAAAGCGATGTGAATTGTTCCCATTACTTTTTCATCTTCAAGAATTTGTCCAATTATCTTTGCTTTATAGTTTGTCCCAATGCCAAACTCAGCTACAGCACGAGCATCACGCCCAGCTTTATCCAGCATTTTCACTAGTTTCTTTGCTTCGGTTCCGCCGGTAATTTTTTCCGCATAACCATTGATGACTTCAATTATAATTGGCTTCTTCAATAAACCGATTCCAGCCATCGATCCATCGATAATAACCTTTCCATTACTTTTTTCTTCCCATGGTGCAAGATATACTTCACCGGAAGGAAGATTGCCGCTATCTCCTTTATTCTTCAGTACACCGGTACTTGGAATAACTTTTCTCCCTTTCATCGGCATGATGATGTCTGTTCCAAGTTTGCTTGTAACCCGTATCTCTGAAGCATCTCTCAAAATCTCTGTCAGCAGATTTGTCATTTTTACAATTCGATCATAATCAGCACTTAGGCATCTGACCATTGTTTGTTTTGAAATTCCCGGCATAGTTCCCACTCTCACACCAAGTTTCACTGCCTCGCGCCGTGCATTTGTATGGGTGAGAGATTTTGCAGTTGGACAAATCACAACATCAAACTGCTTCATCATTTCTGCAATCGGTGGTGGCGGTTCTTGGCCATTTATTTCACGGGATTTCATTTCAACGTATACAGCTTCCTTGCATAATTTTTTTCCAACTTCGAAAAGTGCTGTACCAATTTCTTTCTTCACTTCATCAGAAATTATAAGAAGAGATTCATCTTTCTTAAGTCCCATGCAATCTGCAAGCGCAATTTTGGAAGAGTTTAATAATTTCTTATCCATATTATCCTCGCTGGTTTATTTCATTTTTTTATTTTCAAGTCCGTGACCTTGCGGACCAAGTTCAGTTCTTCTCAACATATAAGCAAAGAACAATCCGAAGAATCCAAGCGTTGAGAAGATCCACAATCCAAGGTTGTAACCATCAGGATTTGAAGCACTCGCACCAGCAAAATCATTTGCTGAACCAATCAGCCAATTCATTCCTGCAAGACCAATTTGCTGAATGAGTGTCATCAATGCATAAGCAGTCCCCAAACGATTTTCTTTAACGATGTATGCGACAGAGGGCCACATCACTGCTGGAATGAGTGAGAAAGCGATTCCCATCATCGCAATTGGAATGTATAGCGTGATATCAGTATATGCCATCATCAAATAAACTGGAAGAAGCATTATTGAACCAAATGTCATGAGTAAAGCTCGTTTTCCGATTTTATCAGCGAGCAATCCGAAAAGCGGTGTGGCTATCATTGCAGAAAATGGAAGAACAGAATTCAAAAAGCCGCCCATCTCACGAGTTGTTCCATGTGCTTCAATGAAAAATTTAATTGCAAAACTTCTGAAAGGAAAAATTGCAGAATAAAATGTTATACAAAGTGCAACAATGTACCAGAACGATTTGTTGAACTTGAACATGTTTTTGAAATCGAGCTTATCGACTTCACCCTTCTCACCAAGAATATATTTTTTTTCTGCAGTCCGTTCCAGTAAGAAATATCCAACCGCTCCAATAACGCAAGTGATCGAAATGATTATCGCAAGAAATAAAGGATCCTGCCAATTAAAATATGAACCAGACGCCCAAGTCGGAGAATTATCAGCAGCAAACGAACCAAGTCGTGCAATCGTTAAATTCAATCCAAACGCAAAACTCAATTCCTTGCCTTTGAACCATTTTGCTAGTGCAGTTGTAACTGCAACAATTAATGGTTCGGCACCTAATCCAAGAATCAGTCTACCAACAATCATAACATTAAAGTCTGATGACACTGCAGTAATCACAGCAGCAACAAAACAGAGAATTCCAAAAGCAAGAGTTGAAAGTTTTGTCCCAAATCTATCGATTAAATAACCGCCTATTAGAAGTACGACAATCGCAGCAATACTGTAGCTTGTATAAAGCAAACCAATGTTCTCATCAGAATAACTTAATTGCGATTTTAATAAATCAGCAATCGGTGCAATGCTGTCGTAAATATAATAATTGCCGAACATTGCTAAACTGATGAATACAAGTACTGTCCATCGATAAAATGCTGGAGGTGAGGTTTTTAGTTCCATTTAATTCGTACCTTTCAGAACTAGGAAATATTTACTGCTGCACTTTTCATGCAGCAGTATTAACTAAATTTATTTAGACGGAATATTTTGAAGAACCTTCGACAGCAAATTATAAAATGGTTCGACTGTTGAGATTTTTAATTTCTCATCCGGTGAATGAACATCATTCATCGTCGGCCCGAAAGATATCATATCCAATCCTGGATATTTCTCACCAAGTATTCCGCACTCTAATCCCGCATGAATTGCCTTGATCTCGGCATCTGTTCCGTAAAGATCTTTGTATGAACTCTTAAATACTTTCAAGATTTCTGAATCGACATTCGGCTTCCAGCCCGGATATCCATCTCCCATTTTAACTTCTGCACCTGCTAAGTCAAAAACTGCGGAAACGACATCTGCAATGTCTTCAATCTCAGTTTGAACTGAACTTCGCTGACTTGTAACGATTTTAACTTCATTGTTTTCAGTCTGAACAACTGCAAGATTTGTAGAAGTCTCTACTAAACCTGGAATATCGGGACTCATTTTAATCACACCGTGCGGGACAGCGTGGAGTGAATTCAGGAGATTCGTCTGCGTTTTTGTATCCATGACATATTCAGGATTCGTTACGGAATCAGCCGAGACACTTAAATTTGGCTCAACTGTCGCATTTTCTGATTTAACAATTGAATTAAATTCATCAACGTATTTTAGAAATTGATCTTTATTTTTATTTTCGATTGTAACAATTGCAAAAGCTTCACGCGGAATTGCATTGTGCTTATTTCCACCTTCGATTTTGCTAAGTCTTAAATTGAATTTCTTCGACGCTTGTCTAAGCAAACGAGTAATAATTTTTATTGCATTCCCCCTGCCAGTGTGAATTTCCAGACCGGAATGCCCGCCTTGCAATCCAGCAACTTTAACTTCGAAGCTTGAAGAATCAGCGGGTACGCTTTCTTTTTTGAAAGTGAATTTCGGTTGAGTATTTTTACCGCCGGAACATCCGATGAAGAAAGCACCGAGTTCTTCTGAATCCATGTTGATCAGAATTTCGCCCTTCAAAATTCCAGGTTCAAGATTAGAAGCACCTGTCAGTCCAGTTTCCTCATCGAGAGTGAACAAACATTCAATTGGACCATGTTTAAGTGAAGAATCTTCCAATACTGCCAATGCTGCGGCTACACCGATTCCATTATCTGCACCGAGTGTAGTCCCTTTTGCTTTTACCCAATCGCCATCTACATAAGGTTTTATTCCTTCATTGTCAAAGTCATGCTCGATGTCTCTATTTTTTTCACAGACCATATCGAGATGCCCTTGCAAAATCACTGGTTTCAAATTTTCTTTTCCAACTGTTGCTGTTTTTTTAATGATCACATTTCCAAATTTATCTTTAATCACTTCCAAATTTTTTGATTTAGCGAAATTAACTACATACTCAACGGCTTTCTCTTCTTTTTTTGAAGGGCGGGGGCAATTACATAATTCTTCAAAATGTTTCCATACCAATTCCGGTTTTAGTGAGTCAAGTACATTTCTCATCTAACTTCTCCTTTATTTAAATTTTATCATTTTATGTGAGTGAAGCAGCGATAGAAATCTAGTGGTTCTTTCATGAACTGGCTGAATTCTATCGCCAAACTTTTCAATCAGTTTTTGACTGATTTCGTCAACATTTCTATAGCCATCAATTAATAACCACACTGCTGAACCAAATTCATCCAGTTTTGCTTTAATGTATGGCGATTTTAATCGCGGCATGATGTTTTCAACCATGAATCTACTTTTGAATTTAGGTATTAGAATATTTATAAATCCACCATCAAGAAATTCATGTTCGTACTCTTTGATGGGAGTTAAATCTAAGAAATTCACATATTCTTTATTTTTTTTCCAGAATAAATTCATCTTACTGCTATAAAATTTTCGAGAAATAAATTTGAAGACGGAAATTCTCGCTTCCGTCTTCAGAACTAATAGTTTTACATAACCGCAGAGGGCGGCGCAGGTTCATCTGCTCTGCCTGCATTCTTTATCGGAATTCTAATCAATATCCAAGCAATGAATGCGAATACAAACAGACTGACAATGAATGATGGTGTATCGAATATAGAGAATAATCCCACTTCAAAGAAAGCAAATCCTGCAAATACAAGGCCTATCAAGGCTTCACCGGCGATTAAACCAGCCGCAAGTAAAACACCTGTATTTTCTACTCGTGCTTTTTGTGCCTCGTTGTGTTTTCGCTTTTCATTGAATTTCTCGACTGTACCTTTTATTAATCCACCTATAAAAATAGCAAAGGTTGTTTCAAGGGGTAAATACATACCAACAGAAACCAGCATTGGACTTTTAACTTGCATTAACACAAATCCAAATCCCATAATCATACCAACGATAATCAATGGCCAAGCCATTTCACCGCCGACAATACCTTGCGAAAGCAGCGCCATAAGACTTGCTTGGGGTGCTGGAAGAGCTTTGCCTCCGAATCCAGTTCCGCCAGATTTAATATCACCTTCGTGCAAAATTACTAATGGAAGGAACATAACTACCGCAGCAAGCACCACACCGATAATATCGCCAACCTGCATCTTCCATGGAGTGCCGCCAAGAATGTGCCCGACTTTTAAGTCCTGCAGCATTTCACCTGCAACCGCCGCAGCTACGCAAACAACCGCCGCAACTCCAAGAACAGCCGCAACACCAGTAGAACCGGTCATTCCAAGCGCAACCATTAACAATGCAGCAACTAAAAGAGTAGATAAAGTCAAACCGCTAATTGGATTGTTACTCGAACCAATAATTCCCACTAAATAACCCGAAACTGCCGCAAAGAAAAATCCTGCAATCACCATTACGAGTGTAGCAACCAAAGCTGCCACTACATCTTGAGCGAAATAGTTGTAAATGAAAAACGTTGCAACTGAAGCACCAAGAATTCCGATCGTCACCCATTTGAAACTAATATCTTGTTCAGTTCTGATGGCAACATGTTCGCCGGTTGCAGCTTTCTTTACGTCACCGATTGATCTTTTAATTCCTGTTATTAAGCTTTTACGCATTCTGAAAAGTGTAAAACCTGCACCAGTTAACATCCCGCCGATGGCTATTGGACGGACAATAAATCTCCAAACGTTGTTTGCCATTCCTATCCAACTCTCTTCAGTTGCACCGGATGATTCCGGGAACAAGCTCGGTCCAAGAAAATAAGTAATTATTGGTACGAATAATCCCCAAGCTAAAAGTCCACCGCTAAAGTTTAGTGATGCTAATTTCGGTCCAATAATATAACCGACTCCGATGTATGCAGGGCTAACCCCTGGCGAGCTTAATAACATACCACTTTGAGCATTAACTGTACCGGTAGCTTTCAAACTAATTGTCGCTTTAGAAAATGAAACGAATTTTTCCCAGCTTGTAGCAAAGAATTTTAATTGTCCAAGAGTTTGAATTAAAGCACCAATTCCCATAGCTCCGAACAAGAATTTTGCTCCTGTTCCACCTGCACGACCTGCTTTATGAATTTCACCAGCCGCAACAGATTCTGGAAATGGCAATTCGATATCTTCGACCATTACTCTTCTAAGTAATGCAACGAACATAATGCCGAGTACACCGCCAGCGATCATGATGGCAGATGATTCAAGATAATGTCCGGTAGTTGCAAACTCTGGCCATATACCAGCAATGAAAAATGCAGGAAGCGTGAAGATTGCACCAGCAGCTACTGATTCCCCTATTGAACCTACTGTTCTGGCAAAATTCTCTTCGAGGATGCTTCCCTTCATGATTTTTAAGAGCGCCATTCCGATGACCGCAGCCGGATAAGTTGCGGCGATTGTCATACCTGCTTTTAAGCCAAGATAGGCATTGGCTGCACCGAGAACCACACACATTATCAAACCAATGATAAGTGCACGCACAGTAAATTCAGCCATGCTTGTTTCTGGCGAGACGAATGGAACAAATTTCTTTTGTTCAGACATATTCTCTCCTTTGATTCGTTGATTTAGTTATTAATTGAAATGATTGATTGACAAATCTATTTGAGATGAAAATTAAAGGATTTAATAACAAAGACTTTTATCTTCTCCGAATTATTTAATAAATTTTGCCAAATATATAAATCAAAAGACTGGAGTTCAAGCAACAAGTAATTTTTTTAACATAAATATTTGATCATTACTGTCCAAATATAAGTCAAATAAATTCAATCGGTAGAACAATATTAGATTTTGGATTCGCAGTCAACATCATTCATAAGCTGTAAAATAGAGCTTTTTATAAAATTGATATACATAAAATCTGTAGAAAAATGCTGCATAATAAATATCTCTCTTACCTTAGTGACACAAACAAAGAGAAATCATTTTCACCCTTATTAGCTTATTGTTCCAACATAAGGTAATAAGGTCGTAGTCACTATGGTAATTGTGGTTACTAAGGTCGAGAAAATATCCGTCAACGGATGGATACATCAAGAAAACCGGAATTTGCAATCGCCTGCGAGGGAAGGTTATGTTATGAGAGTTAATTTTCAAGTTCAAATCGATTACGATTATTTTTCCTTATAACACTTTATTTACTATATAGTTACAGGTTTTTATTTGATCGTATCTTGGACAGTAGTGATATTCGATGTGTATGAAAGCAAGCATTTAGGAGTTGTTTATATTCTAACGTTTAGTAATCGCAATATCGAAATACAAAACTCCGCTTCACAATTTGAATTTCATTTTATAGAGTAGTAGCAGAAGCTGACGCTACACAGAACTATGAAACTTTTACACTTCCTGATATGTTACCGCTAAAGAATAATCAAATTAATCCTGACTGTCATCTAAAACAGATGGTTAAATTATTAATTAATTGTTATTTTTGTCTAAAGCAGTTGAGGATGGTGTATTATGTATTTTAATTGTCCATCAAGAGAAGCGAACTTGAGGAGAAAATATTTTAAGAGTACAGTTGTTTTACTCATGACTGCGTTATTGTTTACTTCTTCGGTTCTTGGGCAATCCGAATATGAATTTTTATTTGATACTCTCACGTTTGAAAGTTCGACAAATCAAAAAGAAATAGTAGATAAACTACTTACGATATTATCTGACTTAGAACCATCTATTGCTGAAAAACAAACTGAAAGATTGCTAAAATTAACCGTAAAGTTTAGTGACCTATATTGTTATAACATTGTACTCTTATTTTCAACAAGATTTGGTACTATTGATGAAAGAAAGAATAAATTACGTGCTTCAATAAATCTTGCCGATGATCGAGATGATTTAAATCTTAAAGCAAAAGCATTTATCAGCTTGAGCGAGATATACCAAGAAGAGGTGAGATATGATTCGGTTATCGTCATGATTTTAAAAGCTCGAGATATTTTTAGGAATACAAAAAATCTAGATGAGGAAGTAACTCTGCTACAAAAATTGGGAGATATCTATTTCGTAGCAAGTTTGTTTGACAAGGCGGAATATTATTATAATGAAGTTCTAAAATTAAAGGGCGATCCAAGTCAGTGGTTTTTATGGCGAAAATTTGTAATCACGAATAATTTCGGGCTGATTGAAAGAGAAAGAAAAAACTACGATAAAGCAATTTATTACTTTAAAAAAGCACTCGACGAAATGCTATCAGATAAAAAATTTATCATGTCTTATTCAGACACATCGAGATTAATATATTCGCACACAAACTTAGCTCGATTCTACCTAAGTAAAAAAGCTTATTATAATACTTGGGTGCATATTAATACGGCTCACAAATTAGAATCAAATTACAACGATCCGTCATCTCTAGTGCAAATATTTTTAATCAAAGGTATGTTTTACTTTCATAAATCGATACACGATTCTTCGATTTATTTTTTGAAAAAAGCTGAGAGTTTGATTGAAAGCCCAAGCGTATTTCAACTCTCGACAACAATCAATAAATATTTAGCTGATAATTACGCCGCACTGAAAGATTATAAAAGTGCTTGGATTGCGAGCGATAAAGTAATGGTCAACTATGATTCAATATTGAAGCGGCGAAAAACATTTGAGGCAATAAAATTAATCACCGAAGATCAAATTGCACAATCGGAATCGAAAATAAAATCTTTTGAAATCAGACAGAATGTTTATTTAGGAATTATTTTGCTTGTTTTGCTTTCTATGATTTTGACTTTATTGCTCTATCTCAGACTTAACGGAGCTCATAAATTATTGATAAGAAAAAACCTTGAATTATTGCAGGCAGAGAATAAATCATTAAAAATAAAATCGCAGCTAGATAAACAAGTTAAAGAGTCGAAAAATCAAACTATGATTAATAGTTCAAAGAATCATAATCACTTAACCAGCGAATATAATCAGGAACCGCTTGATCCTGTGATGCTTCAGCAAATAGACTCACATTTGGAAGAAGTCATGTATAAAAAGCAATTATTCTTGGATGCAAATCTAAATTTAGACACTCTTGCACAATTACTCGGAACAAACAGAAATTATCTTTCTAAAGTAATAAATCAGGTTCATGGTGTGCACTTTAATACTTACCTGAATAATTTAAGGATCAGAAGAGCAATACATATCCTTTCAAACCGACAAAATACTGAAGTCTTCAACCTCGAAGGAATAGCAAGGGAAGTAGGCTTTACAAACAGAATAACATTTCTCTCAGCATTTAAAAAATATACTGGTGTTACCCCATCATATTTTATTAAAAACCTGCCCGACGCATAAATTCCAAAATAGACATATAAAAACGAGTAATGTTGAAATGAATTCATATTCAATACACTTTGTGATAGTTATGTTTGATTGAGATAGTTGACTCAATTCTCACGGAAAATGTCTGTGGAATTTAAAATCCGAAGGATCCTTTGGACAAAGCTTGCGTAACTTCAGAATCTTAGTACCAAGCATCGATCTCCAAATAAAGTAACCTTATTTAATTCTGTCGTTAAAGCTGATTGGAATAGGGTAATATTTTTGAATTTCAGAAAGTTATTAAGGTTTGAAAATCTTAAGAAGGTCTGAAGTCTGAATATTTATTTTTAGTATCTACCGCATATAAAGCTGTAAATTTTAGGGTAAAGATTTTATTACTGTTATAGTCGAAAATACAATAAATGCTATACTGTGAAGTGATAACCGAAAAGTTTTTCTTAATTTCAGCTCATGAAAAATTCATGATTAGTTTTTATACTCCGACTAAATTCAATATAGCCTGCATCTGAAATATTAACTTGGGAAGTACAAGTTTAGTAAACTTAGTAGAGTTAAAATGTATCTTAAAATTTTCAGAACGAAATGAACTTTCTTAGAAAATGGACATAAAATTCGACTGTTTGAATTTCAGATACAAGAATTGACTTTGAAATTAGTCTGATATAAATTTACGAAAAATCTGAATCGTCTAATTTATTTTTGTAATGGAGATTTCGTTGAGTCGAAAATTTAATGAAGTAATTTTTATTTTTTTTCTCCAATGTTCCTTATGTACATTAAGTATTGCTCAGTCAGAGTTCGATAGCTTATTAAGCGAGTTTCAAACAGTAAAGTCCTCAAAACAAATTCAATTATTGGATAAAATTTTTATCTCTATTACGAAAATGGATTCTTCAATTGGCAGGGAACGAACTGAAAGATTATTAAGAATAACAAATAAATTTGGTAGCCGGAATTTTTATAATAATGTACTTTTATTCTACTCTCGATTTGGTGCATTTACAGAAAGAAAAAAAATTGTATATGGTTTGTATTCCACTGCTTCCGAAGATCGAGATGAATTACTTATGGCTCGATCTTTATTCGTCTTAAGCGAAATTTTTCATCAAGAGTTTCGATACGATTCGTCCGTTCATTATCTTTTTAAGGCAAGAGACCTTTTCAAAAAAATTAACCTCGAGTTTGAAACAGTTCCGCTGCTTCATATGCTTGGTGACCTTTATTTCCATGCACGGCTCTTTGATAATGCAGAAAAATATTATAAAGAAGCAATTAGAATTAAGGGTAATCTATCGGACTGGTATTCTTGGCGTTATTATGTCATTCTTAATAATATGGCTTTTATACATAAGCATAGAAATAGTTTTGATTCATCAATTGCATGGTTTAATTTTTCAATAAATGAATTATTATCAAATCAGGAATCGGGAGTGTATATCATAGATACTACACGGATTATTTATGCATATATTCAGCTTGCTGATTTGTATATTTTAAAAAAAGACTACAAAACAGCACTGTACTATTATTATAAGGGTATCTCTGCTAACTTATCTGTTGGGAGCGTTGATATGATGACAAATCTTTACATTCTGAAGGGAAAGATTTTTTATAATGAGGGATTATATGATTCATCATTGACTTATCTGCGGAAAGCTGAGCGATTAAATTCCCAAAATATTCCCCTGAATATCGCACGAATTTTATATGACTTTTATTCTCAAGTGTATACTGCAAAAGGGGATTATAAAAATGCTCTAATGACATATAAGAAATATTCTTTGCTAGTTGATTCTACAAATAAGCAGCAGAACATCTTTGCTGGTATTCAATTAATTACAGATGATTACTTTGAAAGTGCAGAATCGAAAATAAAAACTTATGAAATTCGGTAAAGCATTCTTCTAAGTATAATTACTATTGTCATTTTGTCGGTGATTTTAATCTTAATAATACATCTTAAACTTAAGAATGCTTATAAGCTGTTGATTAATAAAAATATTGAATTAATGCATTCTGAGAACAAAACATTCAAGCTAAAGTCATTTATCAAAAATCAAGCTAAAGAATTCTCAGCTGAATCTATTCCATATAACTTTGAAGAGTTCCATCTGGATCGATATATACAAGATGAAGAAATACCTGACTCTGCGCAGATGAGTGCAATAGTTGCACACCTCGAAGAGGTGATTCAGAAGAAGCAATTATTCTTGGATCCAAATCTTAGCTTAGATGGTCTCGCTAAAGTTTTAAATACAAATAGAAATTATCTTTCAAAAGTAATAAACCAATTCTATGGGGTCCATTTTAATACTTATATTAATAACCTAAGAATTAAAAAATCGCTGTTGATTTTGTCTCAAAAACACGAAGTAGATATCTACAACCTTGCTGGTATAGCGAATACTGTAGGCTTCAGCAATAGAACAACATTCATCTCCGCATTTAAAAAGTATACTGGCGTGACTCCTTCCTTTTTTTTAAAAAATCTTAACAGACAAACTTAATTATCATCTATATACTAAATAATTGGATTCGATATTAAAAAGAAGAACCCAACTAGTGGGCACCAGTTGGGTTCCATTACGAGATGGCAATGTGAAAAGTGAGAACTTATTTAATTATTGACATCTTCTTCGTTTGGGTGAAATTACCAGCAGTTATTCGATAGATGTAATTACCACTCGGCAGTTTCGATGCATTGAAATCATATTCATACCATCCTGCCTTAAGTAAATCATTATTAATCAACTTATCGACCTGCTCTCCAAGAATATTGTAAATGGTCAATGTAACATTACTTTCTTGCGGTAATCCAAACCTGAGCTTAGTAGATGGATTAAATGGATTCGGATAATTCTGAGCTAAGCTATATTCGGTTGGGATTGAACCATCAATAAAACCGGTTGTTCTTCTCAATACGAACTTCAAGTACCAAGTTTGATTCGATTGTGTTGAATCCAATCCATACACATTAAATGCCCAAACTGCCCACTGACCAATACACGAATCAATCGAGCCAAGAAGCATGGTCGAATCCCAAATATTATACAACTGTCCTTCTGTTAATGTTAAGAGTGTATCGGTGCCATTACTATTCGACAGTATATCAAAATACCATGGATTAATGTACGGGACACCATATCTCCATCTGTATTTTGTAGCATATGTGGATTTCCTCCACTTGAATGTAATCGGAGTTCCATCACCTTGACGTACTACAATTCGATGGTGTTCAAGTGGATTCGATAGGTCAAATACAGTTGGAATTGGTCCGAGAGTTCTGAATGATCTAATAGAAGAAAAGGTCCCTGTACCAGCGATGTTTTTAGCATTTACTCTCCAGAAGTATTTGGTATCATAGCTTGGTAGTGTTACTTGACGTGAGTTCGTTGTTAGAGTTGTATCATCCAAGAACACAGAAACAACTGTGAATAATGAATCTGTTGCAACCTGCAAACGATATTTCACCGCATAAGGAACTTCTGCCCAGGTCAATGTTATAGTCATTGGCTGTCGTACTGCATTGTTTGCCGGTGTACCTAAGCTTGGGGTCACTGGTATTGGAACTATAGTTGTAAATACACTAATAGTAGAATATGCACCTGTTCCAGCAACGTTTTTCGCTCTTACACGCCAATAATATGTTTTATCATTTGCAAGTGGCCCAACTTGTTTCGATGTTGTTGTAATTGTAGAATCATCGAATACAGTTGTACCGAATGTGTTACTTGTCGAAACTTGCAACCGATAAGTTTCTGCATATGGAACTGGCTGCCAGCTTATGTTCAGTGTGATTGGTTGATTGATTGCACCTGATGTTGGTGTAACAGTCCCAGTTGGAACTACTGGGAATGGAACTATCGTTCTGTATGTCCAAGTTGGTGACCAAACGCTTGTTCCACAGCAGCTCTTCGCGTTAACTCTCCAGTAATATCTTGTGAAATTACTTAAAGGTCCGACGTCATGGTTTGTTGCTGTAAGAGTAGAATCATTAAATACTAGATTGTTAAAGTTTGAATCTGTTGCGACTTGTAATCTATATGTAAGTGCATTAGGTGCGGGATTCCAGCTCAGATTCAGTGTTATTGGTCTATCTACCGAATTATTTTCAGGTAAAATTAATATCGGCTGCGGTGGTACCGTTGGAAGAGTTGTGAAGTTCCATGTTGTTGACCATAAACTCCTAGCTCCCGCTCTCAGAGCACGTACCCGCCAATAATACTTTGTTCCTAAATTTAAAGGTCCAACTTGTTTGCAGAAACCACCAACAGTTGCATCGTCAAGAACAATTATCGTAAAGTTCTCATCAACGGCAAGTTGAATCTGATACAACTCCGCTCCTGGCACTTCTTGCCAGCTTAGGTTTTGATTAACCTCCATATAAATGGAATTATTTGCTGGCGAAAGTAGTGTTGGTGGAGGAATAATGTATACTGCTAAATTTTTATCCCCAGAAATAGTTACCGTAGGATCTCCTGCAAGTCCACCATACTCGATCAAATATCCTAAAATGTTGGGATTATCGATAGCAAAATCATTCCATAGTCCGGTCGAATATAAATGTAAATGAGCTTCACCCCCAGAATTATTTGGTTCACCCGGTGCCCAATTAATATAGCTTAAGTTATCAAGATATTCTGGACCGGTAGCCCATTTCCAAATGGAACCAGTGGTGATTCCAGGTGGTGGCCAAAATGCACCAGGTGCAAAAGCTGGATCGCAAGTTCCTCCTATCCAAGTGTTACCATTTATTTTTTGTTGGATGAAACTGTTTTCTCCTGCTGAGGTAATTGTGGTCAAATATCCTGCTAAGCCATAGAAGTAAGAAACATCTGCTTGATTCTTAGCCACATCCCAACGAATTGCAGAAGCAGGAACATACCTATAATAGTGTCCACTGCCAGAATAAAATATTGCAGTTCCAACTTGAAAAGTTATTTGCCGGGTTGCTTGACTGGGATTCAGTACATTAATATTTTTATACTGAACAGATCTTAATACTTCTTGATATTGTGCGCCAGTACCGTTACCAGTGAAGGTCAATACACCAGTCGAAGTATTATAATCTCCCGTTATTTCATGAAGCACGGTTGGATAAATTAATCTATCCTCAGCGCTCGTGAAGTTAGTATTTATTGATACAATGGCACCGTCGTAGTTCCCGCCAGAGACTGTCACACCTCCATCGACCGTAATGTTTGGTCCGTTCATTGCATAGTAAGTACTCACTCCGGCTGAAGTTGTCAGATATGTTGCAGGAGCTGGATTAAGTGCTCTGAACCTCCGAACCGAAGAATATGCACTTGTTCCTCCGGCATTGGTTGCATTTACTCGCCAGAAATATCGAATACTATTATTTAGTGGACCGACCTGCCTGCTTGTAGTTGTTATATTTGCTTCATTAACTACTAAATTAGTAAAGCCGGCATCTGAGGCGACTTGCAATCGATAACTGGTGGCACCGGAAGAAGCATTCCATGTCAACGTAAGCGTGAGAGGTTGATTAATTGCATTATCAGCTGGTGAAACAAGGGTTGGTGCAGAAGGTACCGGTGGTACCGTAGTAAAACTCCAGCCGCCTGACCATGCACTTGTACCATTCGCATTTGTTGCATTTGCACGCCAATAAAATGTTGTATTCGTATTTAACGGACCGACTTGTTGACAAAGTCCAGCTAATCCTGTTTGATTATAAACCAAATTTGAAAAACCTGCATCTGTAGCAACTTGTAAACCGTAGCTTGTTGCTCCGGTTGATGCATCCCAGCATAGGTTCAAAGTCAGTGGTTGGTTTGTTGAACCATTTCCTGGTGAAGCTAATCCTGGAGTTGGTGGAGCAGGATTTACAATTGAACAGTCTGTTTCACCAGTCCCTCCTGTTTTTGCAAGCGTTATATTTGTCGGCGAATTTGAAAAGTTTGTCACAAGTAAAATATAGTACTCTCCAACACTCGAGCTTCCCAAATCGATAATTTCGGTTGCTTGAGGATGATAGCTACAGTCAATCATTTTTTCTGCTGTTAAATCTGTTGGTGCTGGACTTTGATTAGGAAAAGGTCCCCACAAAATAAAATCAATATCCACGTTAGCGCTATTTGTTTCAGTAATTTGTAGAGAGCCTCCCACACCTATTTTCATATAATACCATGCAGGATTTGGACGCATAATCAAACATCCATAGTTCGGGCCCGGTTGTGCTGTTCCGGTATTTACACCTGCAGGGTACGTAGCGCCGACTGCAGTACAAAATGGTTGAGCCGTTTCAAGTGTTGCTTGTGAATACAACTCACCCGTAAAAGCAAATATTGTTATGCAGAGAATAACGAATATCGCAAAAGATTTTTTCATTTTTGTTCTCCTATCTTTGATGAGACATTTGGTTAATTAAAATATTGACACCATTAAGTTGATAATAAATATTATTGCAAGAATGATATATAGAATTATAAATACGCTCTCCAACGAGAAGTGTTTTCCGAGCTTTTCCTCGATAAATTTGTGAATTGTTTTTTTTAATACATTGATGCTTCTCACAGTTTTTTTCTCACCATTTTCTACTGCGAAAATAATCTTGCCCTTGTAAAAATACGTCACGATGTTGTTAAGAATGATAAATCTTATCAACTTTTTTTTAGTTGTTAATTATCAATCGAAAAGTTTCGAAATTTTTAAAATTTCCAAAGTTTTTTTTATAATTTTTCGTTTGGTGAATGATAAAATTTATAAATTTTATCAGAAGTAAATTGACATAACGACAATTGATTCTATCTTAGAAGAGAATTTTTGAAGGTAAGAAGTATACTGGCATAAGGCATTCAAACTTCATTAAAAACTTCACAAAAAGATTAGCCGAATTATTACATTAAATCCCTTCAGTATTTTCTCTGTGTACACCGTGCTCTCTGCGGTATTAAAGATCTAATCTTTCCTTAACCTAATAATACTTTCGCAGGGCAAAGATCAACAAATATTTTTCAGTGAGCCATTTTGCTATTGTTTCCATTTTAACCTAAATTGATAGAGTAAATCTATTATTTACGATAAGCATCAGGAGAGATTTGTTGCGGTTTTCGTGTCTGAAATACAGCATCATTATTGTTCTGATTATTCTAACATCAGCGGGCACAATACACTCACGACCCGATTTGGAAGAACTAATCTTAAAACTCCAAACCGAAGATCCGGATAAACAAAAAGAAATTTTCGATAACATACTCCTCTTAATCACTGACATTGATCCAGTCATAGCTCAAAAACAAGCAAAGAGATTATTAAATCTGACAAAAAAAATCCCTGACCTGTACTGTTATAACCATGTGCTTCTGTTTTATGCAAGATATGGTTCATATGAGGAGCAGAAAAACAATGCAAAAGCTTCAATTCTTTTAGCTGAGCAGCGGAATGACTTGCTATTGAAAGCAAAATCATATGGGCGTTTAAGTGAGATTTATAAAGAAAATCTTCAATACGATTCTATGATCATTTTGCTTTTTAAAGCTAGAGATATTTTCAGAACTTTAGGCGATAAAAAAAACGAAGTTAATATGCTCCACGATTTGGGAAACATATATTTTGTGGCAGGACTTTTAGATAAGGCAGAATATTGCTTCAAGGAAGTATATAAATTGAGAGGTGACTTAGCAGCTTGGAAAGAATGGAGAAAATTTGTTATAACAAATAATTTTGGGTTGATTGAAAGTAAACGTTCAAATTACGATAAAGCAATATTCTACTATCTTAAAGCATTAAATGATATGCTCGCCGATAAAAATAATATCATGGGTTTTTCAGATTCTGTAAGAATGGTATATTTATATTCTACTCTCTCAGAATTTTATTTTACAAAAAAAAATATGACAGTTCATGGATATATATTTCAAAGGCACAAAAATTTGATTCAATTTATAAATATCCTGACTCTATAACAGAAATCTATGTCCGATTAGGAAAGCTTTATTACACAAAGTCGATGTATGATTCTTCAATCTATTTCTTGAAAAAAGCAGAAGAAATACTTCACTACCCACTTTCATCTCAACTTGCTACAACAATTTATAAATATTTAGCTGACAATTACGCTGCCACTGGTGACTATAGGAATGCTTGGACAGCTGGCAATAAAGTTATTATTAGCTACGACTCCCTCATAAAACGCCGAAAGACTTTTGAGGCACTTAAATTAATTTCAGATGATGAATTGTCACAATCGAAATCGGAATTAAAAACTTATGAAATTCAGCAAAGTATTTTGATAGGCATTATCTTAATTGTTCTTCTCTCACTTATATTAATTTTATTTTTTTATTCAAGACTGAACAAGTCTCACAAGCTGTTAATCAAAAAAAATATTGATTTAGTTCGATCAGAAATGAGTTCTTTAGGAGCCAAATCTAAAAAGGATAAGCACCCTATTGAATCTAAAATGGCTTCCGACGTTTTTGACTCTCAACATATAAGTTTACAGCCGAGTGATCACAGTCATGAACATTTTGACCCGGTGATGATGCGAGAGCTCGCGACTCACACTTAGAAGAGATAATGAATAAGAAACAGCTTTATCTTGATCCAAATTTGAGTTTAGATAGTCTTGCAGAGTCACTTGAAATAAATAGAAATTATCTTTCTAAGGTGATCGATCATCTTCATAGTGTACATTATAGTATATACGTGATAAACTTCAGGATTAGAAGAGCGATACACTTGATTTCGAGCAGACATGATGCAGAGGTCTACAACTTTGAAGGAATAGCGAAGGAAGTTGGCTTTGCAAATCGAACTACATTTCTATCTGCATTCAAAAAGTATACTGGTGTAACACCATCATTTTCATAAAAAATCTTTCAAAACAATAACCTCACTTAAAACACAAAAACTCATGCAGTTTTCGCTTTGTGTTCTCAGTGCTCTCAGTGGTCATTTTTTAAAGTTAAGCTTTTATCAACCGGATCATTTCTCTGACTGCATTCTCAAGTCCGACAAAAACTGCTTTTGCGATTATTGCATGTCCAATGCTTACTTCTTCTATTTCTTTGATCTCACGAAAAGGAATAATGTTTAAATAGTTCAAACCATGACCGGCATTAACTCCTAAATCGAGTTTTCGTCCAAGTTTTGCCGCTTGACGTATTCTTTCCAACTCTTCTATTGCTTCTTCTTCGCTTATTGCGTTTGCATAATCACCTGTATGGATTTCAATAAAATCCGCACCTAAGTCCGCGGCACTTTGGATATGGTCTGGAATTGGATCAATAAACAAGCTGACTTCGACCTCATGTTTGTGAAGTTCATCGATTGTCTCTTTAACCTTCTTGAAATTTGAAATAACATCTAATCCACCTTCAGTTGTGAGTTCTTGACGTTTTTCTGGAACTAACGTTGCAAGATCGGGACCTATTTCGCAAGCAATCTTCACAATTTCTTCATTTGTGGACATTTCAAGATCGAGTTTTGTTTTTACCATATCGCGAAGTAATCTAACATCGCGGTCATTCACATGTCTTCTGTCTTCTCTGAGATGACAAACAATTCCATCCGCACCGGCAAGTTCACATATCATTGCTGCAGTTACAGGATCGGGTTCAAATTCTCCCCTCGCCTGCCGAAGAGTAGCAACATGATCAATATTTATACAAAGTCTCATTATTAAATCCTTTTAATTAATTCAATAAATGAATCGAAACTAATTCCGTAGACTTCGGTTCTGTGTCTAATTACAGAAATTAAGTCGATTGACAACATAATAAAGTAGTGAATCAAAACGCAATATATAAATGAACGGGTTTTCAATGCTAAAATTCCTAATCCGATTGCACCAAAAATCGCACCGAATGTTTCAAGCTCAGGTTTCCCGAAGTGCAAAATCACAAATGGGATCATTTGAATGAATACAGCATAGTAGCCAAATTTTTTTTCAAGTCCGAACAACATATATCCGCGCCAAATAAATTCCCAGCCGATCATGTAAATTAGCATTCCAAATTCATAATAGAGAAAAATGTTCCAATAAGATTTTGCTAGCTGCAAGTGCGGCTGAGTTGAGATAAAACCTTCAAGTGAGCTGACGAACCAAAGAATCGGCATAAATATTAATACAACTATTGACGTGATTTTTAAGCCAAGCTTATAGTCTCCAATCGTAATACCAAACTCTGAGAGTTTTCTTTTATGTAAAAAAACGATCAACAGAATCGTCAGAATAAAAAGTACTGTGAAATCGCCGACAAACCAATATAGATATTCATACAGATTTAAAAAAAAAGAATTTTGGAAATGGTGTGATAATTCAATCCTGAAAAATCTTCTGCTGGTATAATAGTGATTGATAGTGTTTAAAATTGTAGTCGCGAGGAATACAATGATGATATCTTTATCGAGCTTCTTTAGTTCTGAATAGACTTCGTCAAGTATTTTTTTCATTTACGTAAAATTCTCACGTCATTCTGCTGCATAAAAATAAACATTTCTAAATTAAGTTACCTTCTAAGTCACCTTTGAGTGAAAATTCAGCGGCTTGACATGAAAGCAATATTTCTTTATATTAGCACTCGTTATTAAAGAGTGCTAATTAAACATTAAGTCATATAACATAAATTGAGAATTTTATTAAAAAAGGAGAAAAAATATGGCAAAATTAACCATTAAACCTCTATCTGATAGAGTAATTGTAAAACCCTCCCCCGCTGAAGAAGTCACTAAAGGCGGAATCTTTTTACCGGATACAGCTCAAGAAAAACCACAAAAAGGAGAAATCGTTGCTGTCGGAGCGGGCAAAGTTGCTGAAGACAGCGGCAAAGCAATTCCAATGTCAGTTAAAGTTGGTGATCAAGTGCTTTATGGAAAATACTCTGGCACGGAAATAAAAATTGACGGCGAAGAGTATTTGATCATGCGTGAATCAGACATTTTCGCAATTTTATAATAATTGAAAATTAATTTAAGGAGATTAAAATATGTCAGCTAAAATAATTGAGTTTAATCTTGAGGCAAGAACTAAACTTAAAAAAGGCGTTGACCAGCTTGCAAATGCTGTTAAGGTTACCCTTGGTCCAAAGGGACGAAATGTTGTTATTGATAAGAAATTCGGTGCGCCAACCATTACCAAAGATGGTGTAACCGTAGCTAAGGAAATCGAACTTGAAGATCCCATTGAAAATATGGGTGCTCAAATGGTCCGCGAAGTCGCATCAAAGACAAGTGATGTTGCCGGTGATGGAACAACTACTGCAACAGTGTTAGCTCAAGCAATTTATCAAGAAGGATTGAAAAACGTTACTGCCGGTGCAAATCCAATGGATTTGAAACGTGGAGTCGATATTGCAGTGGAAGGTATAGTTGAAAATCTGAAAAAGATGAGCAAGACCGTAGAGAGCAGCAAAGAGATTGCACAAGTCGGTACAATTTCTGCAAACAATGATGAATCTGTCGGAAAGATAATTGCAGAAGCAATGGATAAAGTCGGTAAAGATGGAGTAATCACAGTTGAAGAAGCAAAAGGTACAGAAACAACTTTAGATGTAGTCGAAGGAATGCAATTCGATCGTGGATATCTTTCACCTTACTTTGTTACAAATGCAGATTCCATGGAAGCAGTTCTCGAAGATCCATATTTATTAATTCACGATAAGAAAATTTCTGCAATGAAAGACCTTCTTCCAATTCTTGAGAAGATTGCGCAATCAGGTAAATCATTATTGATCATTGCAGAGGAACTCGAAGGTGAAGCACTCGCAACATTAGTCGTAAATAAATTACGCGGTACTTTAAGAGTTTGTGCAGTGAAAGCACCTGGGTTCGGTGATAGAAGAAAAGCTATGCTGGAAGATATAGCAATTCTCACAAACGGAACTGTTATCTCCGAAGAAAAAGGATTCAAATTGGAGAATTCACAGCTTTCTTACTTAGGTCAAGCAAAGAAAGTTGTTATCGACAAAGATAACACTACTATCGTCGAGGGTGCTGGAAAGAAAGATGAGATCAAGAAGCGAATCAATGAGATAAAAGTCCAGATTGAAAAGACCACTTCAGATTATGACAAAGAAAAATTACAAGAAAGACAAGCTAAACTATCCGGCGGAGTAGCAGTATTAAAAGTCGGTGCAGCTACTGAAATCGAAATGAAAGAGAAGAAAGCTCGTGTTGAGGATGCACTCCATGCAACTCGTGCAGCTGTCGAAGAAGGGGTAATTCCTGGCGGTGGAGTTGCATATTTAAGAGCAATTATCGATTTAAAAGTAAAGACCGCTAATGAAGATCAACAAACCGGAGTTGATATTGTAAAGAAATCACTCGAAGCACCGATCAGATTCATTGTTGAAAATGCCGGAGTCGAAGGTTCAGTCGTAGTTCAAAAAGTTAAAGAAGGAAAAGATGATTTCGGCTTTAACGCAGCAACCGAAGTCTACGAAAACTTAATGGCTGCTGGTGTTATCGATCCAACAAAAGTTGCAAGGACTGCATTACAAAATGCAGCATCAGTTGCCTCAATGTTGATCACAACCGAAGCCGTAGTTGTGGAAAAACCGAAGAAAGAACCTGCAATGCCATCAATGCCTCCAGGCGGTATGGGTGGAATGGATTATTAAAATTCAATCCAATTCGAAAAAGAAAATCCCGTCTTCATGACGGGATTTTTATTTTAAAGCAAATCCTTGAAGGTTCCAGATGGATTCATTTGCTACTGTCGCCAACTGGTCAGTGACAGCAATTAATATTCACAACCTTAAAGTTTTAAATTTATTGAGCGGGCGACGGGATTCGGACCCGCGACCCTTAGCTTGGGAAGCTAATGCTCTACCAACTGAGCTACACCCGCAAATCAAGATTTTCTTTCATATGCAACTTAGAAAACAAAAACTTATCTTTCAAGTGTGTTTATTTCATTATTAATTAATCTTTGAGAAAATCATTTCACTATGAATGCAAAAATAAAAGTTGCAGTTATCTTCAACGAACCAAAGGGGGAAGTTTATGAACATGTCGTGGATATTAGTAAGCATAAACTTGATTTCGAAGCATTCTTTGATACGGCTGATTTGACCCCAGAAGAAGAATTTAATATTGTATCTGAAAAATTGAAAAAAGCTGGATATGATTCTTATGCATTGAACATTAACAATAATTTGAATAGACTCATACATAACATTCGTATGAATAAGCCAGATGTAATTTTTAATTTCATTGAACATTTTGCGGATGACCCGAGGTTAGAAATGAACGTTGCAGCGCTTTTTGAATTAGTCGGAATTCCATATACTGGTGCACCTCCTTTAGCTCTTTCTGTATGTCAGAACAAAATTCTTACTAAACATTTGCTTAATTCCTATGAAATTCGAACTCCTAAATTCAAAAAAATCAAGAAGAAGAAACGGAATTACAATGTTGGGATGAAATTTCCTCTTATTGTTAAACCCCCTTTTGAAGACGCAAGCAGCGGAATAGAAAACGCTTCGGTTGTAAGAAATTATGAAGACTTAAAAAAGAGGATCGAATTTATTCTAGATGAATTCAAACAGCCCGCTTTAGTTGAAGAATTTATTGAAGGAAGGGAAATAAATGCGTCGATTTTTGGTGATAAAGAATTAGAAGTTCTGCCAATTAGTGAGACTGATTTTTCTGAAATGCCTGACTACCTTGAAAACATCGTCAGCTATGAAGCTAAATGGGACCCCTTGCATGAAGCCTACCATAAAACTTATCCTATTTGCCCCGCTCCTCTTACTAAACGGTTAAAGAAAAAAATAGAAGAGATTGCCGTGAGTTCATTTAGAATTATAGGTGCCCGCGATTACGCACGTGTCGATATGCGGATATCACAAAAAAATATCCCATATGTTCTTGAGGTTAATCCAAATCCTGATATTTCAGAAGGAGTTGCATTTATGCGTTCAGCTGAAACAGCGGGTTACAAATATGAAGATATGTTAGTAAAAATTGTTGAACTTGCATTATCACGAAAATCGTAGATTCTAGTAATAAGAACAAATCCAACTTTTTCAGTGAATTATCACCTCAAAAGTTGGATTTTTGAATTACAACATTTACTGGCTGCTATTTCTTCTTTACTTTTCTTTTTGAATTTTCCAAATCAATGAACGGTTTTACAAGATCGATCGGAATTGGGAATATAGTTGTTGAATTCTTTTCAGAGGCGACCTCGGTTAAAGTCTGAAGAAACCTTAATTGAAGTGCCATCGGTTCGCTGCTGATAACTTCTGCGGCATCACGAAGCTTTTTACTTGCTTGAAATTCCCCTTCTGCGTGAATCACTTTTGCTCTTCTCTCGCGCTCTGCTTCGGCTTGTTTCGCCATCGCCCTTTGCATTTCAATTGGTAAATCGACATGTTTTACTTCAACATTGGAGACCTTAATTCCCCATGGCTCGGTTTGATGATCAATAATTTTTTGAAGTTCACGATTAATTTTTTCCCGTTCGGCTAAAAGCTCATCAAGTTGAGATTGCCCGACAACGCTGCGCAATGTTGTTTGCGAAAGCTGGGAAGTCGCCAATAAAAAGTCTTCTACCTCCACGATTGCCTTTTCGGCTTGAATTACACGGAAATAAACAACTGCATTAACTTTTAGTGATACATTATCTTTTGTAATTATATCCTGCGGCGGAACGTCCATAACTATTGTTCTTAAACTAACTTTAACCATTCTATCGACAATGGGAATTAAGATAATCAGTCCTGGACCTTTTGCACCGATTAACCTACCAAGACGAAAAATTACACCTCGTTCATATTCTCTCAATATTCTGATTGCACTTGCTAAAAGCAGAATCACAAAAATTGCTATCGTTAAAAGTATTGATGGATACACTTAAACCTCCTTAAAAAATAATTAAACCTTTTTTACCTTCAATGTTAGATTGTTCACTTCAACAACTTTGACACGGCATCCTTTCGGAATTTTTCCTTCTATACTCTCCGCATTCCATATTTCGCCGTGAATTTGAATTGTTCCATTTGGTTTTAACTCCGATACAACATTTCCCACTTCAAGCAGGATTCCTTCAGTGCCTGTAGTCGGTTTTCTACGTTGGGCTTTTATACCGAGTCCAACCGCAAATATGAAAAATAGTACCGTCATTACGACAATAAGGACTATAATCTGCCAAGATATTTTTACAAATTCCAACGTTGATTCATTATCTATTAGCATGATAGAACCTAAAATTAGTGAAATTGAACCGCCGACTGTTAAAAGTCCATGGCTGATGATTTTAATTTCTAAAATGAACAAGATGACAGCAAAGATTATAAGTGCCAATCCTGCATAGTTAATCGGTAAGGTATGGAAAGAATAGAAAGCGAGAATTATACAAATTCCTCCAACTATACCTGGAAATATCGAGCCAGGATTATAAAGCTCAAATAATAATCCGTACAATCCCAGCATGAATAAAATATAAGCGATGTTCGGGTCGCTAAGAGTATTTAATAGCTTTAGCTTAAAGCTCATTTCGTAAGAAATGATTTCAGCATTTTTAGAGTGTATCGCTTTTTCTCCATCAACCATCTCGACTTTTCTGCCGTCTAATTGTTCAGTTAAATCGTTAAGGGATTCTGCAACTATATCAATTACATTTTTCTTAAGAGCTTCCGATTCGGTAATAGAAAGGCTTTTTCTAACAGCATCTTCACCCCACTCAATGTTACGTTTTCTTTTTTCACTTATCGTTCGAATAAAAGCCGCGGCATCATTAGTGGCTTTTTCCATCATAATTGAATCTTGCTGACCCTCGAGCGTCACAGGGTGTGCCGCTCCAATGTTCGTTCCCGGAGCCATTACAGCGATATGAGCAGCCATAGTTACAAAAACGCCGGCTGATGCAGCCTGCGAACCTTGCGGATGAACATATACTACTATTGGGATTTTTGATTGAAGAAATTCCGTAACAATTACGCGGGTGGATTTTAGCAGTCCGCCTGGTGTATTCAGTTTGATAATAACACACTCAGCTTTATCATCAATAGCGGCTTTGATCCCCTCGTGTATGTACTCTGCGGAAGCAGGATTTATTGCACCATCAATTGTCAACAAATAAATTTTATACGGTTGTGATAATGCAACAATTGGTATGCTGAATATAATTGCGAACAGAAATTTTTTTACCATAATTACTTAGTTCGTTACTATCTTAAGTTATTCAAAAAATATTCTGGAATCAAGGATTCTATCGTTTACGGTTCTTTTCACAAATTCCAATCTAAGATTTTATTGATGCTTTTTTTGTGTGATGATATTACAAGATCGGTTTACACTGACTAGTACTAGGAAGAAATCAAAAAATAGTATCGGTTATACCATTACATAAAATTGACTTTATATTGCATCCAACAGAATAATATCATTCCTTCTGTTCGACGCCGAAGAGAAATCGGAAGTGAGATTTTTCTTTTTAAAGTTGCATAATTTGACCAAGGGACAGTTGAAACATTCAGGTTTTTTTGGTTTGCAAATCGTACGGCCTAAAATAATTAAATTCGTATGGAATTCGTGTGCAATACCGTAGGGTAAAATTTTGTCCAAAGCATAAAAAGTTTTTTCAGGGGTTGATCCACTTACTATACCAATTCTGTTTACAGTACGAAATACATGTGTATCAACAGGGCAAACGTTCCTTTGCATTCCAAATAAAAGTACACAAGATGCAGTCTTTACGCCAATTCCTTGAAGCTTTGTTAACTCAGAAAGTACTTCTTCGTTAGATAAATCGTTGAGAAATCCTAACGAGTAATGTTGATTTATGTTTACGAGCCACTTAAATAACTCTTTAATTGTCTTAGCTTTTTGCCTACTCAAACCAGCAATTCGAATAGTTCTTGCAAGCTGTGAGATAGATGCTTTTTTAATATCCGCCCAAGCAGGAAATTTCTTTCGAAGGTTATGATAAGCTTTAAGCGAATTCTTGTCGGATGTGTTTTGAGATAAAATCGTTGCAATGAGAATATCGAGTGGCTTAGAATCAAGCTTACGTTTTGGTTTTCCGAAATGTT
>Ga0194126_10000255_pt1 | contig 85691 bp, 57 predicted proteins | sample TA2KigC150mmetaG_FD_148641 | JGI IMG/M metagenome (GOLD analysis project Ga0194126, IMG submission 148641) | Freshwater microbial communities from Lake Tanganyika, Tanzania - TA2015035 Kigoma Deep Cast 150m | ecosystem: Environmental > Aquatic > Freshwater > Lake | place: Tanzania: Lake...
TCCAGGCAAAGCCCGGGTTGCCGTTGCCGTAGCCAGCGCCCGGCTCCTCACGGAACAGCGGGATGCCGGCGCGGTTCGGGGCCGAACCCTCGATGTACGTGGTGTTCGCCACCATCGCCACCTTGGTGCCGTCCTGGGTGTACTCAGAACCCGCGACGTACTCGGACTCACGCAGCATCAGGCCGGAGTTGGCCCAGGCGGCGGTGTTGGCCGGACGGTCGTTGCGGCTGACTTCCACCGTGACCTCGAAGTCGCCCGTCAGGGTCGGCCCGCTCACGTAGTGGATGTAGTCACCCGGGTTCCAGGCGTTCGAGCCGCCACCGATGATCTCGATCTCGGTCTCGGTCGCACCCGACGACACGGCGACGGCCTGGCCGATCCGGTACGGATCGTCACCCGCTGTGCGCACCGCAGGGTTGCCGCTCTGGATCAGACCGATGTCGGTCGACTTCCAGGCGGACACCTTGCCGCTGGCCTTCGAGTTCGCCGCCACCGCATTGCCGGTGGTGTCCGTCACGTTGTTGACCGTGACTTCGAAGCTGTCGGCGGTGAGACCGCTGACGCTCAGGTAGACGGTGTCGCCACCGATGCCGCCGCTAACCGCGGTGACGGTGCCTTGGCTGAGCTTGTAGTTGCCCGCCACCAGTGCCGTCGCAGAAGCGACCGGCTCCGAGAACTTCACGCCGACCGTCTTCTTGTCGATCGTTCCAGCCGAAACCACGGAGGGAACCACCGTGTCGTTCTGGACCGTCGTCCCGTAGTTCGAGAAGGCGACCGTGGCGAGATTCTTGCCCCCGGTCTGGTCCGCGCTGTTGTAGCTCGCGGAGAACGCATAGGCGCCCACCAGGAGCTTGTCAGGCCACTCCTGCCAACGCTGGCCGATGAGCGACCAGGTCGAACCGTCGGTACCAACGTACGCAGCAAACCAGTTGCCCACACGGCGCAACCGGATCCACTGGCTCGGGAGGGTCTTGTCGACTCCACCGTAGGACCGGCCGAACGAGGTGTAGTTCTGAGCGGCGGAGGCGCGACCGATGGCGCGAACCTCGTTCACACCCTTCGGGTTACCCACGTTCACCAGGAACGACGGGCTCAGGGCGTTGAGCGCCACACGAGCCTGGAGACCACCGGAGGCCCAGGCATCGACAGGATCCGTCTGCGGACCGCTGACGATGCTGGTGACCTTGGCGCTCAGGTCGAAGTCGCCCGAGATTTCCTCATAGGCGAACTCCTGCACATCACCCGGCTGGTCGACGTTCGAGGCCGCAGGCCAGGCCACAAGGCCCGGGCCGGCGATCGTCATCGCACCCGCTCCACCGAAGGCGACAGCACCATCCGGCAGGGCCACAGGGAGGGCCTCCGTCGGCTTGATCAGGGCGGTCTTCAGCGGCGCCACAGGCTCACGAGGAGCCACCTTGGTGCCGATACGGATGATCTGGACCGAGTAGTTCGAGGGGTTCTGCTGACCCTCGAGATCCGTCCCGAGGAAGCCGTTCCCACCGTACGCATTGTTCGGCGGAGCACCCGATCCAGTGTCGCTCATGGTCGAGAACCCGAAGATCAGGTTCTTCTCAAGCGGCAGCGTCTTGGGTCCGTCCAGCGTCGCCCACGTCTTGCCGTCATAAGAGACGTAGAACGTGAAGTCGTTGCCCGCACGGGTCATGCGCAGCCACCGCGACGACAGCGCCGAGCTTTCCGGATCCGGAGTGCCCGCGGCATCGATCGCGCGTTGGTCGAGGTAGTAGCCCTTGATGCCACCGATCGGCGTGGTCCAGGCAAAGCCCGGGTTGCCGTTGCCGTAGCCAGCACCCGGCTCCTCACGGAACAGCGGAATGCCCGCGCGGTTCGGGGCCGAACCCTCGATGTACGTGGTGTTCGCCACCATCGCCACCTTGGTGCCGTCCTGGGTGTACTCAGAACCCGCGACGTACTCGGACTCACGCATCATGAGGCCAGAGTTGGCCCAGGCGGCGGTGTTGGCCGGACGGTCGTTGCGGCTGACCTCGACAGAGACATCGAAGTCGCCGTTGAGCTTGGGTCCGCTGACGTAGTGGATGTAGTCACCCGGATTCCAGGCGTTCGAACCACCACCGATGATCTCGATCTCGGTCTCGGTATCACCCGAGGAGGTGGCAATGGCCTGACCAATGCGATACGGGTCATCACCCGGAGTGCGCTTGGCCGGATCGCCGCTCTGGATCAGACCGATGTCGGTCGACTTCCAGGCAGAAGCCTTGGCGCTCACGGTGGAACCGGCACGGATGGGATTGCCCGAGGTGTCGACAATGCCACCGAGGACGGTGACGCTGAAGGAGTCGGAGGTGAGACCTGTGACGGTCAGGTAGACAGAGTCGCCACCGGCGCCCGGACGGACGGAGGTGACCGAGCCCTGGCTCAGCTTGTAGTTGAACGGCAGGGTCGCGGAGAGCGAGTTGACGGGCTCCGAGAAGCGCACGCCGACGGTCTTCTTGTCGAGCGTACCGGCCGACACGAGCGCCGGAGGCGTGGTGTCGTCGAGATCGGTCTCCATGAGCGACGAGAACTTGACGGTGGCGAGGTTCTTGCCACCGGTCTGGTCGGCCGAGTTGTAGCTCGCGGAGAAGGCATAGGCGCCGACGAGCAGCGTGCCCGGCCACTCCTGCCAGCGCTGGCCGATGAGCGACCAGTTCTTGCCGTCGGTGCCGACGTAGGCGGCGAACCAGTTGCCGACGCGACGCAGACGCACCCACTGATTGGGGAGGTTCTTGTCGACGCCGCCGTAGGTCCGGCCGAAGGTCGTGTAGTTCTGGCCCTCGATGGCGCGGCCGATGGCGCGCACCTCGTTGACGCCCTTGGGATTGCCAACGTTCACCAGGAACGAAGGGCTAAGGGCGTTCAGGCTGACGCGGGCCTGGAGACCACCGGAAGCCCAGGCATCGACGGGATCGGTCTGGGGACCGCTCTCGATGCTCGAGATCTTCGCGCTGATGTCGAAGTCGCCGGTGGCGGAGGTGTACGCAAACTCCTGGACGTCACCCGGCTGGTCGACGTTGCTGGCGGCAGGCCAGGCAACAAGACCCGGTCCCTTGATGACAAGACCATCGGCTCCGTCGGTCACAGACCCGGCCGGAACCTCCACGGCCAGCGGCCCCTCGGGCACGATCTGGGCAACCTGGAGATCGAGAATGTCCCCGTTCACCGCCAGCGTGGCCTCGGCAGTCTGGCCGGCACCCGAGATCGGGTTGGTCCACTTCAGCTGGTACTTGCCCGCATCGGCGGCACCCGCGCTCTTGATGACGAGCGTGGACTTCGTGACACCAAGCAGGGTCGGGTCCTTGGGATCCAGGGGCTCACCGTTCAGATACCAGTGGAACGCGTTCGGGCTGCCATCGACAGCCGCGCTGAGCGTCACATCAGTGCCCGCGGACACGGTCTGGTTGGCCGGGCTGCTGACGAGCCTGGCCGGGGTGTTCTGGATCTCGAACACGCCGAAGCCCGCGGAGCCGAAGCTCACGAGCACCTCGGCCTTGTCGAGGTTCGAGGCGGCCGTCTGATCGGGCACGACGGTGACCCAGGGGTCATAGAGGTAGTCGTGACCGGCAGCGCCGTTGCTCTCGATAATCTCGTCGTCCTCGTTGAAGTCGAGCTTCACCGAGCTCTTGCCCGAGGCGATGGAGCCGTCGAGACGATGGACCGCCAGCCAGGCGGGCTTGTTGATCTCGCCGAACTGGCTGTTCCAGCTCGGACCCGAATACGCCACGATGTAGTCGAGCGTCGAATCGGTCTGGAGCGCGAAGTTCCAGTTGCCGTCATAGCGGGTCATGCCGTCGACCTCATGGTCGAGGGGCAGACCGTCCTTGCCAGCCGCCTCCCAGTTGAACGCCGGCAGACCACCGAACGCCGTCTCGTTGCGGATGTACAGGCCCACATTGGGCTGCTGGTTGTACTCCGGAGAGGGATACGGGTTGTCGAGGTTCAGGGTGTAGCGGTTCGGGCGGGCCGGCCATCCCGTGCCCGGGAAGTGGCCTGCGTACACGACAGAGATCCGACTCGCGGTCTTGCCACCGTAGTTGTCGGAGTACTCAACCGGGAACGAGGACAGACCACCGAGGGCGTAGTCATTGCGGCGGGCACCGTTGTCACGGTTGTCGACGCGACCGGCCGGGAAGAAGGTCTTTCCGTCGGTGGTCTTGAGAACCTGGGGATGATGACCAGCGCGCCAGGTGCCACCACCGGCGAGGATCACGGTGTTGACGCCGGAGCCGCGGACGTGGAAGTCGCGGAGGCGCCAGCTGCGGTACCCGTCACCGTTGCTGAGGCCGTCACCGATGCCCTTGACCTGCTCGCGATAGGCGACGGTCGGCGTGGACTCCCAGCCGCCACCCGCCTTGGGCGCGTAGCGCAGGATGTAGTTGCGGTAGGCAGAATAGAGGGCCCTCTGGCCCTCGGCTCCCTCATCGATGCCCACGCGCCACCAGGCGTAGACGTCGGCGCTCTGGTCACCCTGATCCGCCGCAGTCACGTTGATGCCGATCGCCGTGGTGGGGCTCAGCGATTCCTTGAAGGCGATGCCCAGCGGCTTGCCGGTCTTGGCGTCGAGCCAGATCAGCGAGCGATCGGGATACGCTGCCGCGAGAGCCTTGTCGTCAGCCGAAAGGTTGGCGTCGGTCTCGTTGATGCCGTTTTCGCGGACACCCAGCAGCAAACGATCCGCATCGTAGCGGATCAGCTGGCTGTAGCCGTCGACGGTATCGGTTCCATTGAGGGCGATGCTGGGAGCCCCCTGCTTCTTCAGGATGGGCAGCACGTCCGCCGCAGCGACGCCCTGCACACCATTGATGTGCTGGAACCACTTCACGGTCACCTCCTGCGCGGAGGCAACCTGCACTGCCAGAGCTGCAACAGCAGCCGGTAGTATCGTTTTGTGTAGTTTCATGTTGGTTTGTCTTTCCAAGGGCCGTTTGGATCTCGGATTCGCCCGAACCCGACGGCAACTCGCCCCCATAAAGAAGCACTTGGCCCCAGGCCAAGACTCCAAAAGGGAAAGCAAGTGGCGATCGTTCGCTCAGGAGGAACACGCACATTGGCACCAACACGTCACTTTTTGTCGAGTGGCGATTTGACAAATCACCCCCTCGTAAGGCCCTGCCCCGCGGGCCTTACCCTGCCCCAGCCGAGCGACCTAAGGATCGATCACCACCTCGGTCGCCCCTGGGTCAATGGACTGGATCCGTGGCGCCTTTCCGGGCCGCCGAATCCAGACCCCAGTTGGAACCTCAGGCGTCGCCATGACGAGCACCGGGCTGTCCTGGGATAGATAGCCGGAACCCGCCCTGATTTCCCGAACCGGTCCCATGCGGATCCCTTGGAACACCAGGCGCACCTGGGACCCGATGCCCGACGGGTTGTTCGACTCCCCGCGAATTCGAACCCTCAACCCCCTCCTACCCCTCTCGTTGTGGAGGATCTGGGTGAGCTCCCGATTCTGGGTGAGGACCAGATCGGACCGGCCGTCCTGATCAAAATCGGCCACCGCAACGGCCCGCTGCTCACCCGGGATGGAAAGGCCAGACTCCCTCGGGCCCCAGGCGACCAGTCTCCCGTTCCCATCTCCCCTGAGAAACAGGCCGAATCCGGCATCATCCCGATCTGTCTCGGGCTGGGAACCCGAGAAATTCTGAGCGAGCACCACGTCTTCAAACCCGTCGCCATCGAAGTCGGCTGCGGCCACCCCGAACGCCGGCGACCACTGGGCCTCGGGAGGCAACGGTCGTGCGGAGAAATGGTCCCCTCGATTCAGGAACACCATGGAGTCCAAAACCCTCGCCTCAAAACTCCGCGCCGAAGCAGCGGCGGTCCCAAGGAGGTTCGAAAGCCCCGACCTCGCAAATTGGCGCCGGGTCGGAAACCGCTCCAGGAGGGAAGGCCACGACTCCGTCAGGCGCCGCCACGACGTCTGGGGTATTTTCTCTGCATCGATTGATTTTTTGACCGTTTCGACCCATTCTAGGGTTCCGTCACCGTCAAAGTCAGCCGAATCAAGTCGGACCGCACCTCGGGCATACCGGTGATTTCGCCCCCAGTTGGCGGCGACAACATCCAGACGCCCATCCCCGTCGAGATCCACCGGGCACAATCCCTGCCACCAGCCCGTCGCCTGGCTCAGTCGATTCGTGACCCCGGTTTCCTCCCAGAGAACGGGGACATCCCAGTCGGTCCACCGACCCCGATCGTTCCGGAGGCAATGGAGGGGCCCCCATTCGGTCGCCACTATCAAATCGGGGTCTCCATCGGAATCGATATCGCTAAAGTTTGCAGCGGTCACCAAACCCAATTGCCCAAAAATTGGCGAGTCTACGTCCAGGGTGGCCCACCCGTGGGTCGTCTGACGGAACAGTCCGGAGGGAGCTGGCTCGGGGTACTTCCCGGGAATCACCCGCCCCCCTACGAAGAGTTCCAGAGATCCATCCCCATCCACATCCGCCATCGCCAGCGGTCCTGGAACCGCACCCAGCGGGATACCGCCAGGACGGACCCCTCCCGACTGCAGGTCGAGGATCCGCACCCCACCTGAGGCCTTGGGGGCTTCGTAGTTGCTGAAGGCCACCAGAAGGTCCGGTGCGCCGGAAGGCTTGGGCTGGATCAGGACCCCCATCTGGTCGAGGGGCGTCGGCCGCTCCAACAGCGACCGACCATCGGGAACCAGATTCCCACGGCCATCATTCAAAAATCCGGCGATCCGTCCGCCCCGACCGCTGCCGATCACCAGATCGTCCCATCCATCCCCGTTCAGGTCCCCCCAGCACGCCGCGGGTCCGAGGTTGGCCAGGGACCGGGGCAACAGGGACGGCTTCGAGAGATCGTCGAACACCGGATCCCGGTGTCGATGCATGAATCCGGTCCTGACCGGTGCGAAAAGCGGGGTGGGAGGGGGCGTGGCCCGCTGGACCGGTGCCGAGTCGGGCTCGAACACCTCCACCACTCCACTGGGCGGGAGGTTCGACACCACACTGAGGCGTCCACTCCGCCACAACACCTCGAGTCGGAGTCGGGCTCCACTGGATCCCGAGGCAAAGACCCGGACTGGATCATCCCCCGAGGCGTAGCGCCCGCCACTGGCGATCTCCTGGCGCTGGAGGACCGGCCCTCCGTGCACGGTGATCTGCGCCCCAATGCCCAGGGTGTTCGGGGAACGGCCCCGAAGTCGAACCTGGAGCCGAGGTGCGGTGGCTCGATTCTCCAGGAGGAGCGCACCGCTGTTGAGGTTGTTGACAACCACATCGAGATCCCCGTCCTGATCCAGATCCGCCAAGGCCATGCCCTGGGAGACGCCGACCTGATCAAAACCCCAGGTCTTCCCCACCTCCTCGAATCGGAATCCCCCTTGGTTGCGGTAGGCCAGGTTTGGCTGGGCGAGCGACGGGAACCGCCGCCGGAGTTGAAGCGCCTGGGCATCGGTCAGTTTCTCCCGGATCCGAATCGCCTCGATCTCATCCGCCACGTCCGCGTCCTGGACGTTCCGCTCAAATCCGGTGGACAGCAGGATGTCCTCCAGACCGTCGAGATCCACGTCGAGAAAGACCGGGGACCATGACCAATCCGACGCCTCGATCCCAGCCCACCAGGCGATCTCCGAGTACCACGTGCCGCCGCGTCCCGCGAACAGCGTGTTCCGGGCCGTTTGGGGACGAGCCTCGATTCCGGAGAACGGCTCCGCATCGGCGGTTCTGGGCGCTGCCTCCACCTGACGCTGAACCGGATCCCGGCTCAGCATGTCGGTGACGAAGAAGTCGTCGAGGCCATCGCGGTTGAGATCCCCGAAGTCCACTCCCATGGAGAAGAAGCTGGTCTTGCGAAGATGGGTGCGCGGCAGCGCCCGGAATCCTCCCTTGCCGTCGTTCAGCCAGATCCTGTCGGGCGACCCCAGGTCATTACAGACATAGAGATCCGGGGCGAGATCCCCATCGAGGTCCCGGAACTGGGCCGCCAGTCCCCAATCATATAACGGGGCCTTGAGCGGTTGGCCGGACTCGTCGAGGAACCGTCCGGAGGTCAACGGAACCGCCTCGAATCGACCGTCGCCCCGGTTCAGGTAGAGGCTATCGGCTTCCCCGTGCTCGGTGACCCGTCCCTCGGCATCCACCGAGAACCGACCGATCAGGTCGGGCTCGGTTGCCGACCTCCCATTGACCGCCATCACAGTCGGACGGCCACCCACCATCCGGATCTCGAACCGCTGCTGGAACTCATCGCGGACGGTAGAGGTCCGATAGTTGACCTGGTAGAGATCCAGGTCGCCATCGCCATCGACGTCGGCCAAGGCCATCGAACTCGCCCCGGAGCGCCCGACGAGACCGACCTCCGCGGTCACCTCCTTGAACCGGCCGGTGCCGTCGTTACTCCAACATCGGGTGCCTCCCCCGATGGAATTCAGCAGGAGGTCCAGATCGCCGTCGCCCTCGAGATCCGCGAGCACCGCACCGGTGGCCTCCATCCCGTCGAAGGCTGTGCCAGAGCCGAATGCCGCAGCCGTCGCGTTGGTAAACCGCCAACCACCGAGATTCCTGAAGAACGCGCTGCCACCACCCAGTCCCGCAAGGAAGACGTCACATCTACCATCGGCATCGACGTCACCGAGGGCGACTCCGGAACCGTTCAGGAGCACGTGGTTGGTGAGGGAGCGTTCGACGCCCAGGCGGTTGGTGAAGACCACGCCGGTTTCCTCTGGGGCACGCCAACGGAACCCCACCTCGATCGAGGAAGCCTGCTCTAGCGGATGGAGGTGATATCCCGAAGGCGACGCCTCCACCCGCCGAGGGGGAGCCTCTGCGGTAAACGAGTCGCTCGGGAGGCCCAAGTCGACCAGGCCGATCAGCAGGGCGAGTCCAACCCTTCGGCGGAACCGTCCCAGGAAACTCCAATCCTCGGACTTCTGCTGGGATCGGGGGGGCATGGCGGTGTTCCTTTTGGCGGAAAATCCACCCGGCCCTCCCGGCCGGCGCGGCGTGGCTCAGTCCTCGCTGAACAGGTACTCGAGGTCGTCCTTGGTCAGATTGCTCGCAAACCCCTCCTCACCCAGGACGTCGGAGATGGTCTGGGACTTCTTCTGCTGCAGTTCCCAGATCTTCTCCTCGACGGTGCCCGGAGTGATGAGGCGGTAGGCGTTGACAGTCCGAGTCTGGCCGATGCGATGCGATCGATCGATCGCCTGGGCCTCAACGGCCGGGTTCCACCAGGGGTCGTAGAGCACGACGTAGCTGGCCGTGGTGAGGTTCAGCCCGGTGCCTGCGGCGCGGAGCGACAGAAGGAAGACACAGGACTCGGTCTCGGCCTGGAAGGCGTTGACCACCTCCTGACGGGCCTTGGTTTCGCCGGTGAGGATGTGGGTCTTGATCCCCCGCTCCTTGCAGGCGCCCTCGAGCAGCTTGAGCATCTCCACGAACTGGGAGAACAGCAGGATCTTGTTGCCCGACTGGAGGATGGGTTCCAGGAGCTCGAACAACGTGTCGGTCTTGCCGCTGGCGCTGTCGTTGCCGACGAGCTTCGGGTGGCAGCAGATCTGGCGCAGACGAGTGAGGGCGGCCAGGACGTGCATCTTCGACTTGGCCACACCCTTCTCCTGGAGGGCCTTCATGACCTGGTCGCGGCTGCGACGGAGCTCCGCGAGGTAGAGCTTGCGCTGTTCCTCGTCGAGCTCGCAGTCCCGACGTTCCTCGATCCGGTCGGGCAGGTCCTTGGCCACCTGTTTCTTGAGACGACGGAGCATGAGCGGGCGAAGGCGGGCGCTGAGCCGTCGCCGTGCCGTGCTGGGTTCCCACTCGGGACCGTCCCCCTTGGGCTCATAGGTCTCGTGGAAATGCGCCTGGCTTCCGAGGTACCCGGGCTGGATGAAGTCCACGATCGACCAGAGGTCGAGCAGCCGGTTCTCCAGCGGGGTGCCCGTGAGGGCGAGCCGCTGCCCGGCCTGGATCTCCTTCACGGCCAAGGTGACCTGGGCGTTGGGATTCTTGATGAACTGGGCCTCGTCGAGGACCAGCGACCGGAAGTCGAACTTCGACAGCTCCTCGAGATCCCGACGGAGGATGGCGTAGTTGGTGACGACAATGTCGTGCTGCGGGATGTGCTTGCGGAGGTTGTGCCGGGCCTGTCCGGACTGGAGCACGAGCACCTTGAAGTGCGGGGTGAACTTCTCGGCTTCACGACGCCAGTTGTGGAGCACAGAGGCTGGACAGAGGACGAGGGTCGGCTTCCGGTCCTTCTTGTGCTGATCGTGAAGCCAGGTGAGCCACGACAGCGTCTGGAGCGTCTTCCCGAGGCCCATGTCGTCGGCCAGGATGCCGCCGAGCTTCAATCGGGACATGTTCGCGAGGAAGTTGAACCCATCGCGCTGATATGGGCGAAGGTCGGCGTGGATGTTCTCGGGAACCTTGGTGTCGGGTACGCCCTTGAAATTCGCGAGCTTCTCCCGGAGCTGGGCGATGGCCTTGGCCGTGCCGAGCTCGGTGAGGGTTCCCTCGTCGAGCTGAGTGGCATGCAGCAGGGAGGCCTTCTGGGCGTCGGGGCTCAAGCCATCGAGGCCGAGCGTCGCCGCGGTCTCATGCGCCTTGCGGTTGGCATCGACATCCAGCTCCACCCAACCGCCATCGGGCAGTTTGACGAAGCGGGTCGTGGCGGCCGCGAGGCGCTGAAGGTCGGCGATGCTCAGGCGCATGCCCTCGGCCTCCCACTCGGCGCTCACGCTGAGCCAGTCGATTCCCGAGCCCTTCAGAACCAGCTTCGGCTTGACCAGTCGACGGCTCAGGAAGAGCCGCTGGAAGGAGGGATTCCCGAGGAAATCGGCATCCTTCGGCTTGTCCGGCCACGCCGTGGCGAGGGCGCTGAGGAACACCTCGTTGGCGTCACCCACCCAGAGCCCCGGCTCCGGCGTGAACCAGTCGAGCTGCTGGAGCCACTGGATCGCGGCCTGAATCCTGGCGTCGTCGATCACCTCGGGCCGGTCGGCCTGCCGGGTCCGGCTGGCCGTGACCCGCGACCACTCATGCCCGTTCCACTGCCATTCCGACTGGTCGCGGTCGCTCACGCAGAGCAGGCGGAGACGGACCACCTCGTCGGCGAGTTCGAACACAAACCGAGGCCGCGCCGGATGGGAGATGCACAGCTGGCTCCAGTCCGCCTCATGGAGTGCCGTCGCACCGCCAACGCGCGGCGCGGTCTCAGGCGACCCGGTCTGCGACGCGGAGCCCCCCTTCGCAGGACGGGTCTGGGACTTCCTGAGCTCGGTCAACAGCCTGTGGGAGAGCTTCTTGACCGGGAGGACCGGGCGCTGTGCCCAGGGCCCCAGGAGACTGACCGGTGGCGCGTTCCTGAGGATGTAGACCTCGCTGTCCACCAGCACGAGGACGGGTTGCCCGACAAAGAACTGGCACCCGGCAAGTGGGCGAGCGGAGCCATCAGGGAGCGCCAAAAGATGGGTGAAACTCAGGTCGCCGTCGACGGTGTCGAGGTGAGGCTTGAGCTCCGCGATCTGTCCATGAAACTCGAGGCTGGTGGCGCGTCCAGTGAGCTCCAGGCGGGTCCCATGGCCCCAGGTGGCCAACCAGGTCAGGAGGTCTGCGCCCTCGAGGACCAACGGCTCACCCTCCTTGGTGCGATGCGACCAGTTGTCGTGGAGCCAGTCGATGACGGCCCAGTCGTCCGCCGGGAAGAGTTCGGCCTCGTGGGCGGCCCGGGTTCGCAGCTCGCAGAGGTCCGACAGGAACCGTTCCTTCTCGCCGGATCTGGAGCGGAACAACAGGAATTTGACGACCAGCTGCCACTGATTGGCGTCATCCTGGACACGGCGGGTCTCGCAGAGGACCCGCAGGGCAGCCTTGGGCGCATCGAGATGGGTGTGGGTGGCGGGCAGGAGCCAATTCTCGAGCTCCTGGACAAACTGCATCTCCTTCTCCGACTGCTCGACCTCCTGGAAGCGCTCGAAATTGGCGTACGGAAGCAGTTCGGTCGGCAGCGAACGATTGGCCCGGAGGAACAGCATCGCCACCTCCTCGAGACGACCCTTGCCTTCGGCCCCCTGGATTCTCGACCACCAGTCGGTGGCACCGAAGTCACCCCGCCGCAGCGCGAGCTTCTCGAGGTAGTCGTCGAACAGGAGGTAGGCCCGCTGGGGGTCCCCACAGGATCCGAGCAGCTTCAGCACCGCCTCACGCTCGGCGACCTTCTCCCGGGAGTCCGCCAGTTCCCGGCGAAGATCCGCGAAGGATCCATAGGTCGTGTTGAGGACGCGATGGTGGGCGTCGTACTTGGTGCTGGCGGCGGTGGGCCGGCTGGCAGGACGGGTCGTTCTGGAACCTCTAGGCATGCGATGTCGGAAAGGCGACGGATGTAATACTGAATCTTCTCTCTGTTGCCCCCAATGACGGTCAACAAGGAAGTGGACGAAAATTGGTCTCGACACGGACACGCCCCGCCGGAACGCCGGGGCCGTCGTGGCGCACGGGAGACACGCGGGGAATCCATCTGCCGGAGGGGTCTCCAAACCGGGATTTGATTGCCACGGTGCGGCATCAATTTAGGCTCTCATCATCAATGCGATGACGTCACCGCCACCGTCGCGGAACGACGGGATCTGGCTTGCATTCGCCCTCGTGGTGGCGCTGCTGACGATCACGTTCCAGATGGGGAGCCTACCTCTGATCCAGCCCGACGAGGGCCGGAACGCGGAGGTGGCGCGGGAGATGAAGGAGCGTGGCGCTTGGCTGGTACCCACCCACAACGGGCAAGTGTACCTCGACAAGCCCGCATTCTACTTCAAGGCCGTCGCCCTTTCGCTGGCGGCGTTCGGTGACACCGAATTCGCAGCGCGTCTGCCATCGGTCCTCTTCGCCTTCGGAACACTTGGAATCTCCTGGCTCTTCGCGCGAGGACGCCTCGGTCGGAGAGCCGCGGCGATCGCGGTGCTGGTCACCGCCACAACACCTCTCTTCGTCATCCATGCGCGCACGATCATCTTCGACGTCGCGCTTACCCTGTTCGTCTGCGGCTCCATCCTGGCCGGACACCTCGCGGAGGCCTCACCCGGGGGCCCACGCAGGGGCTGGCTCCTCGTTGCGGCCATCGCCGCGGGTCTGGGAACGCTGGTCAAGGGACCGGTGGGCTTTGCCGTACCGGCCCTCGTGCTGATCGTCCACCACATGGTCGAGGGACGCCCCCGCGCCATCCTCCGGATGCTCCACCCGATGAATGCCGCCGCCTTCTTGGCGGTCGTCCTGCCGTGGTTCGTGGGCGTCTCGATCGCCCAGCCCGACTTCCCCCACTACGGGCTGGTGGAGGAGACCTTCAACCGGTTCACAACGGCGAAGTTCCATCGCACCCAGCCCTTCTACTTCTACGCCTGGGTCGTCCCCGCAACCTTCCTCCCCTGGAGCCTGATGCTGCCCGGGGCGATCCTCCTGAGGGTCCGACGCCAGAGACCCCTCGGCCCCGTGACCCGGTTCGCGATCGTCTGGATTCTCGTGGTGGTGGGGTTCTTCTCGTTGTCGAAGTCCAAGCTGCCCGGGTACGTCATGAGCATTGCCGTCCCTTGGGGCTGGCTGGTGGGCCGCATCATCGACCGGGCCATTGCCGACCCGTCAGGTCCCGAACGACGCCTCGTCCGGACCGGAACCCTGGCGCTGGCCTCGATCACGCTTGTCGCGACCCTTGTCATCGGTCTCTTCGGGGAACCGATCCTGCGGACGATCCGGACCAATCCCGACATCGACCCGGGGCGGATCCAGGCCGTCTGGCTGCCCCTCCTCGGCCTGACCGGCCTCGTGGGATTCATCGCGATCATGGGTTGGTGGATCCGGAGGCCGGCCTGGTCGGCCGTCGCGTTTGCCGCGTTTCCAATGCTGGCGATCACGCTGGGATCGGACGTGCTGATGGCGGTCTACGACAGCCGGTCGGCTCGGAGGATGTCCATGACCATGCCCCGACTCCCGGACGACACGGAAATTGTCTTCTACCACTGCATGCCAGTCGGCCTTCCCTTCTACCTTCGAAGGACAGGCACCCTGGTGACCCGGGACGGCGGCGAACTCGCCAGCAACTACGTGAAGTACAGCCTGGCACAGCGGCCGGAGCGCCCGCCTGGAATCGTCGATGTGGACCGGTTTTTCGACTGGTTCAGCGAGGTGAAGACTCCCGTCTATGTGGTCGTCCAGCGCCATGACGCACCCTGGCTGAAGGAACTAGCAGCCCGCCATGGCGCCACGCTCCAGAGATTCTATCAGGGATATCACGGGGCCCTGATCCTACCGAAGGAGACCCTCTGAAATGTGCGGGATCTGTGGAATCCTGGGCCTCGAGGCCGCAGCGAAATCCGACCGCTTCCAGGAACGGGTGGACACGATGCTGGAGGCACTTCGGCACCGGGGACCCAATGCTGTCGGCTCGGCGGCGTCCGGCCCGGTCGTCCTGGGGGCCACCCGTCTAGCCGTCCGGGGCATCGACCACCCCAGCCAGCCCTCGATCGACCCCACATCCGGCGTCGTCGTGGTCTGCAACGGCGAGATCGACAACCACAGGGAGCTTCGAGCCTGGCTGGAGGCCCGGGGACGTTCCGTCCCCCCGGGAAGCGACGTCGAGGTCCTGCCCGGGATGTACCTCGAGCTGGGGGATGGGTTCCTCGAACGTCTGGTTGGGGCCTTCGCCCTAGCCGTCTGGGACCCCCGCCGCGGCAGGCTGCTCCTCGCCCGGGACCGCACCGGGGAACGTCCCCTCTTCTTCCGCCAGGATGCCCATCGTCTGACTTTCGCCAGCGAGATCGCGGCACTCGCCTCGTCGGGATCCGGGCCATTGACCGTTTCCGGGACCGGCATCCGAAGCTATCTCCAGTTCGGTAACTTTGCCGCACCCAGGTCCCCGTTTACGGAGGTCGAAAAGATCGGTCCCGGCGAGAGACTGGTCGTGGAACAGGGCCGGGTTGAACGCCGACGGTACTGGCGCTGGTCGATGAGCCAGCAGCCGAAGCAGGCCGCATCGGTCGATGGCTTCGACACCGTCTTTCGGGAGGCGGTCCGTCGACAGACCGATGTCGACATCGACTTCGCCGTATTCCTGAGCGGCGGCCTGGACTCGTCGCTGGTCACCGCCGTGACCCGCTCCCTCCACCCCTCCAAACCTCTGGTCGGCTACACGGTTCGCTTCGGGGAGGCCTCGTTCGACGAGGGAGATGTCGCCCTGGAGGTGGCCCAACGTCTCGGTGTCCGGGCTGAATCCATCTGGGTCGGACCCGAGGACTTCGCCCGGGAACTCCCCCTTCTGATAAGGCGTGTCGGGGAACCGCTGGCGGATCCTGCCTGGCTTCCTGCGGCACTGCTGTCGCGGACCGCCGCCCAATTCTTCCGGATGACCCTCGTCGGCGAAGGAGCCGATGAGCTGTTCGGCGGGTATCCCACCTATCTGGGTGTCCGGGCGGCCGAGACCTTCAACCGCCTTCCGGGATCCGTCCGAACCCTGTTCAAGAGGATCGTCGAGTCCCTGCCTCCCAGCGACAAGAAGGTCACTCTCTCCTTCCTGTTGAAGCGGTTCGTCGCCGGTGCCGACCTCGACGGCATCACGCGTCACCAGATCTGGAACTCGAACATCCCTCCGGCTCTTCTGCGCCGTCTCGGCATCGACCCAGTGCCCCTCCCGGGTCCGATTCCCGAGGGACCGGCACTCCTGGACCGGGTCCAGCAGCTGGATCTTGAGACGAGCCTTGCCGAGGGCCTCCTCACGAAGGCGGACCGGGCCGGCATGAGTTCCGCACTGGAGCTGCGTGCCCCGTTCCTGGACCTCGGGGTCCTGGACTATGCCGCGACCCTCCAGGCCTCGGATCGGGTGAGAGGGCTGACCACGAAAGCCTTTCTCAAGGACTACGCCCTCCGATACCTCCCGCGCTCCATCGTGCACCGCCGCAAGCGGGGGTTGTCGGTACCGCTGGCGGCCTGGCTGCGGGGACCTCTGAAGACCTGGGCCGCAGATCGGCTTTCCGACAGCGCCCTCGACTCGGTGGGCATCTCGCGCAAGGCCGCGCAATCAGTGTTCGAGGAGCACCTTGCGAAGCGTGCCGACCACGGACGGGCCCTTTGGACCCTGATCGTGCTCTCCTTCTGGCTGGAATGGTCGCGGCCGCCAACGCCACAGTTCCCCCCCTCCTGAGGCCTCCTCCCACGGGCTCCAACCTTGGACCCGATACCCCGCCGACGGGTTTCCCGGCGCACCGAATCATCGCCGACCGAGTTCCGCATCAACGACCGAAGCGAGGTCCTGGGCCGCCTTCTCGATCCACTCCTCCAGAGTCCGGATCCGACGACGCCCGCCGCGGAGAGGGCGGCACCGGGGTCGGCGGTTCCGTTGGAGGACGGGGGGTGGATGATGGGCCAATCCAGGCCGTGGTTTTAAAGGGCAGCACATGATCGACTCCGGGTGGGAATCCAGTCGGAACGCCTCAGGCTAGACTGCACGCAGCAGACCACCAGCCACGTTGTTCACAGCTTGTTGGCTGGGCTGCCCTAGGAACCCGACTCTGAGCGGGTTCATGCCCTGGCCGACCTGGCCGGCATCCCGCCATGTCCTCACCTTGGTCCTCGCCCTTTGCCAAACGGCGGGAACTACGTACGGCTCGCTTTCGGACGAGTCCTCGGATGAACCTCAACTGCCACCCGGGATCCCCACCTCATCGCCATCCGTCCCCTCGGCAACGGTTCTTTGGCATCCTCAGACCGGAACGCCGGGACATCGAAGTCCTGCTTCTGTTCTCCCTGATGAACGGCGTGCTGCTCATCGCACAGCCGATGGCTGTGGACGCCGTGGTCAACAACATCGCCTTCGGCGGCCAGCAGAAGGTGTACCTCCAGGCCCTCATCATCATTGCCATCGCCCTGGGGATGTTCCTTGGGGTCAGCGCCCTGATGCGGGGAACCCAGGCCTACGTCATGAAGACGATCGAGCGTCGGCTCTTCGTGCGTGTGGCCGCGGACCTGTCCTACAGGATTCCCCACTGCAGGACCGGGGACTTCGAGCGGTTGCTCGGACCAGAGATGATCAGCCGATTCTTCGAGGTGATCACCCTGCAGAAGGTCACGTCCACGCTGCTGCTGGAAGGTGTTAATGTGGCACTGTCGACCGTGATCGGCCTGTTGGTTCTTTCGTTCTACCACCCCTATCTCCTGGCCTTCTCCCTGGTCCAGATCGCGTGTCTGGTGGCCATCCTGGGCCCTCTGGGGCACAACGGCGTCAAGACCAGCATCGAGAAGTCCTACGCCAAGCACGCCGTCGTGGACTGGCTGGAGCAGCTGGCCCGCTACCCGACCCTGTTCAAGGGCACCGGGGCAGCCGAGTTCGCCTGCAGGAAGGCCGACGCGCTCTCGCAGGACTATCTCCTCAAGCGTGAACGCAATTCAGCATCCTCCTCCGACAGATCATCGGTCTGCTCACCCTCCAGGCCGTCGCCAGCGGAGCGATGTTGACCCTTGGAACGTTCCTGGTCCTCCGTGGGGAACTGACCCTCGGCCAGCTGGTCGCCAGCCAGCTGATCCTGACCGCCATCCTCGACTCGATCGCCAAGCCGAGCAAACAACTGGCAGCATGGTATGACGCCCTCGCGTCCTCGGACAAGCTGGGCCAACTGGTGGACCTGCCGGTCGAGCCACCCCGTCAGACCGCACAGGTGAGGCGGGAACGCCCTGCAGCGGTGGAAGGACGCCACCTCGGGTTCGGCTACCCGGATGCCCCACCGCTGTTCCACGAACCTCTCCTTCCGGTTCCCAGCAGGGTCCAGGGTGGCGATCGTCAGCGCCGCCGGCTATGGATCCAGCACCCTTCTCGACCTGATGTTCGCGCTTCGCCCCATCGACCAGGGGGAGCTGCTGGTGGACGGGGTGGATCTCCGACACTGGCCGCTGAAGGCCCTGCGGGAGGATGTCGCGCTGGTCCGTGGCACAGAGATCATCAGCGGGACGATCCTGGAGAACGTCTCTCTGGGGCGGACGGCCATCGGACCGCCCGAGGTTCGGGACGCACTGGAAGCGGTGGGTCTTCTGCCTGCGATCCTGCAATGGCCCGCCGGCGTCGACACCCCCCCTCGTGGCGGGCGGAAGGCCGCTCACGAGCACCCAGCGGGTCCGTCTCGTCCTGGCGCGGGCCATGGTCGGTCGCCCCCGCCTGCTGGTGCTCGACGAATGCCTCGAGGGTCTCGACAACACATCGGTAGAGCAGTTGGCTCCATTCCTCTTCGCGACCAACAACCCCTGGACCCTGATCCTGGTGACCTGGGATCCCGACCTGATCCAGCGCTGTGACCAGGTCCTTCGGCTGGGGGATGTCCACGGGATCCCGGCCCCTTCCCCCAAGCTCCCCACCGCATGAGCGACCCCGCGCTTGACCCCCATCACCGCGTGGACGATCCGATGCCGTTTCTGTCGGACAGGGCGGGTTTCCATGCGCTAGATCTCCCGAGTTCCCTCCGACGCGTCCGGTTCCTGAGCAAGGCGCTCACTTTCCTGTTCATCCTCTGCATCGTCGCGGTCGCCTTTCTTCCCTGGCGGCAGTTCGTCCAGGGCGGAGGTTGCGTGATCGCCTACAATCCGTTGGAGCGAACCACAACCATCGAGGCCCCCCTTGCCGGAAGGGTTCAGAAATCCCACGTGATGGAGGGGCAGTACGTACGGCAGGGGGACCTATTGTTCGATCTGACGGACAACGATCCGAACCTGCTGGCCAACCTACAGCAGCAGCTCCAGCTGGCCCGTCAGCGCCGGGATGCCGCAAAGGAACGGCTCGAAGCCCTGAACGGGCAGGTCTCCGAGCTTGAACGGGCGATGCCGCTGGGGATCGAGGCCGCCCGTGCACGCCTCGACGTCGCCCGCGTGAGCGCTGCGACGGCCTCGCAGCAGTTCCATCGGATCGAATCGCTCGTCAAGGATCAGCGTGGACTCGCCTCCCAGCGGGACTTCGAGCTGGCCCAGTTGGACCGGGACCGCACCGCCGCGGACCTCGCCCGCTCCGAGATCGAGCTGCGCCGCACCGAGATCGACCTCCGGGCCAGCCATGAACTCCGCCATGGCCTCGCGGGACAGCGCCAAGGCGGACTTCGCCTCGGCCGACCAAGCCTCCATCTCCCTAGAGATCCAGGTCAGCCAGACCCAGAAATAAAAGGTGCTCGCCCCGCGCGACGGCTGCATCATGCGCCTCCAGGCTACCGAGTGTCCATTCCTCAGGGCCGGATCGCCGCTCTGCACCCTGATTCCCCAGACCTCCGAGCCCCGGATCGAGCTCTACGTGAGCGGCAACGACATGCCACTGATCTAGGCCCGGGTTTCGGATGAACGGGGCAATGTGATCTCCTACGGCAGCCCGGTCCGACTCCAATTCGGGGGCTGGCCCGCATTCCAGCTGATCGGCTGGCCCAGCCTCGCGGTGGGCACCTTCGGCGGAGAGGTGATGCTCGTGGATCCAACCGACAACGGTCAGGGAAAGTTCCGGATCCTGGTCGGACCCAAGCCCGACGTCGTGACCCGGGCTGGCAAGGCGATGGAGATCCGGGACTGGCCCGAGAGCCAATGGCTGCGCCAGGGGATCCGGGCCAACAGCTGGGTCCTGCTCCAGGAGGTCCCGCTCTGGTTCGAGATCTGGCGGCAGTTGAACGGCTTCCCACCCGCGCTGACCAAGGACCAGATCGGAGGCCTTAAATGATCCTCCGAATCCTCCTCGTCGCGACCCTGATCTCGACCGGGTGGTTCTCGGGTCCGGCCCGCGGCCAGACCTTTCCCAGCTCCCCCTTTCCCGTCCCGACACCGCTCCGCCTCGAGGATGTCGTCGCCTCGATCCTATCCCAGTACCCGCCGCTCCTCGCCGCCCAGATCGAACAGGATGTCGCCAACGGACGACTCCGCAGTGTCTAGGGAATCTTCGACTTCAACGCCTTTTCCAAGGTCTTCGGCCCCCGGCGGGCTACTACCAATACGGGACGGCCGATATCGGCTTCGAGCAGTTTACCGGCATCTGGGGCAGCACGATCTTCGGCGGCTACCGGTACACGGGCGGCGACACGCTGCCCACCTACTACAACAACCGAACCGAGGGAGATGGCGAGGTCCGGTTCGGCCTCGACTTTCCAATTCTGAAGGACGGGTCCATTGACAAACGCCGCGCCGCGCTTTTCAAGACGCGCCTGGACCAGAAGCTGGCCCAGCCGGTGATCGACCGTCAGCGCCTCGACTTCGCCCGGGCCGGCTCCATGGCCTACTTCAACTGGGCGGCCAACAGCCAAAAGCTGACTATCTCCTCCAACCTGCTTCGGCTCGCCCTCCACCGGAACGTCGCACTCACCAACCAGTTCGAGGCCGGGCTGCTGCCCAGGATCGTTCTCACCGACAACCAGCGGCTCGTGGTCTCCCGCGAACTGAGCCATGTCCAGGCCCGTCGACGCTTCGAGGCCGCATCATTGACTCTGTCGCTGTCCTATCGGGACGGCAATGGGGCTCCCATCGTGGCCCCGATCGACAGCGTTCCTCCCGCCTTTCCAGCGCCCACCGAGCTGGACGAGGCCACCGTCGGCATCGCTTCCCATCGGGCCATGGACCTGCGCCCCGAACTGCGGCGTCTGCAGATCAACCGGCAGAAGCTTGAGGTCGACGTCCGGCTTGCCCGGAACCAAATGCTTCCCAGCCTCAACGCCGGGGCGATGGTGATGAATGACTTTGGGAAACAGATCTATTTCGACCTCGTCGATCCCCAGGTGAAGGCCGGGCTCGAGTTTAAGATCCCCCTTCAGCGTCGCGAGGCCCGTGGACGCCTCGATGAGCTCGCCGGACAGTTGGGCCAGCTCACAAACGATCAGCGCTTCGCCCAAGATCGCATCCGCAACGAGATCTGGGACGCCTTCTCGGCCTACCGGGCCGCCTTTGACCAGACCCGTCAGACTCACCTGAACGTCACGCTCGCTCAGGAATTGCTCTCTGCGGAAGCGTCCCGGTTCGAGCTCGGCATCAGTGACCTGCTGGCGCTTCAGATCCGGGAACAGGCTGCATTCGATGCCCGAATCCTGGATGTCGACGCGTCAGTCGATGTCTTCAGGGCGCTGGCCGACTACCGTGCTGCGACCGCGTCCGACCTCTCCGGGGACAAGCTGTCCCACGACGGCAAATCACCATAGGCCGATTGGACTCACGGAAAGCCCGCAGGCTGAAATGGACCGCCTCGTGGGATCCCTGCAGGCTCCCGTCATGACCTCCCTGCACCCCGGCCAGGATCCACTGTCCCGTCGTGACTTCCTCAGCCGGGCCCTCGCCGCCGGCCCGATTTTCCTGGGTTTCTCTTGTGCACACACCCCTTGGGCGGATCGACAACCACCCCGACTCGCCTTTGTGACGCGCGGACGGACCGAACTGATCCGTGCGGACGGCACGGGGCGACGTCCGCTCACCTTCGACGTCCCAAATCAAGCTACCTGGCAGCCCTCGGCATTCTTTCCTGACGGCAGACGGATCCTGCTTCTGAGCATGGAACCGCGTCGGGACGGGCCCGGACGACCATCGAGGAATTCTACACCCAGACCCCCACCCACCTGTGGACCTTTGACCTGGATTCAGGGGATCTCGTCGAGGTTGCCCATCGGGATCGACTCGCCGTCTTCTACACCCCCCAGCTTCTGCTCCGAGATGGACGGCTTCTCGTTCAGGTCGTGCGGGGGAAGGTCGGACAGATCTACAACATGGACCTCGACGGGTCGGATGCCCGTCCTTTCACGCGGGAGGGAGAGGGATTGCCCTACGGCTTCTCGGCGAGCCCGGATGGGGGCCGCATCGCGTTCCACCTTGCCAGCCCCAGAGGCTACGAGATCTGGACCAGCGATCCTTGGGGTGGGCATCGGATCCGGGTGGCCGGCGATGCGGGGCATCTGTTCTTTGGTCCGCAGTGGTCCCCCGATGGCGAGTGGCTGGCCTACGCGGATTGCCTTCCGGAAAAGGACCCGGGACACGACTGGTGTGACGTCTGGGTGGGGCGTCCCGACGGCCGGGAAAGCCGGGCCCTCACCACCGGGCAGGCGATGTGGTTCGCCGCCACCTACGGCAATGCCCGCCATCATGGTGGCGGGTCGAACGTGGTCGCCTGGACCCGCGACAGTCGACTTCTGATCCCTCGACGCATTCCCGGATCGAAGGTGCCGTGGCCGTTCCAACCCAACCGGCCGGACACGGATCATTTCAACCGTAGTTTCCAACCCGACGCGGCCCAGGGAGGCACCTCGATCGCTCGAATCGACCCGTGGACCGGGGACTCCGAGCCTGTCACAAAACCCGCGGAGGGAGTTTGGGACTTCCGCTGCAGCGAGTCGGAGGACGGCCACTGGATCACCTTCTGTCGAGCGGCCACCGGGAGCCTGCCATCGTTGTGGATCCAAGCCTCCCAAGGCAGCGCCGCCCAAGAGATCGTCGCGGATCCAGACGGAACCGGCATCGACCATCCGCGTTGGCTTCCAGCCCTCTCCAAGGCAACCGGCTAGAGATTGTAGTCCGCCAAACGGGCCAGGACTTCCTGCAACAACTCACGGTAGCTCTCCTCAATCCCGACACCGCACGTGCGGATTGTCAGACCCCGTTCGTCCTGCCGTGGGGCGTCAAACGGGTATTCGAGAAAGCCCCTCACCTGCCCCTCCTTGGCCCTCTGGTAAAGTCCCTTCGGATCCCTTCGCAGACACTCATCGAGTGGTGCGTCCACGAAGATCCAGACGATGCGCTCTCCGAGGGTACGGCTCACCACATCTCGCTGCGCATGCTCCGGGGCCATGGTGGCCACGATTGGGACAATGCCTTGCCTCGACGCCAAGCGCGCCACCTCGGCAACCCGCCGATGGTTTTCCGTGCGGGCATCGGACCCAAACCCGAGATCTGAACTCAGCCCGCCCCGGGCCTCATCGCCATCGATGAAGAACACAGCAAGACCCCGATTCCGCAAACCCTGCCGAAGACAGTTCGCCAAGGTCGTCTTGCCGGCACCCGAACGACCAAACAACCAGAAGATAGGGTTCATGAAGCCTCCCTTAGGTCCCCATCCAGGGAAGACCACCCCGATTCACGACAGACCTCGGCCAAGACAAATCCCCGGAAACAATCCGGTGACCCCACACACTTTCTTGAGAGCCCCACGTCAGCATAAAGAGTTCTGGAGAGAATCGCCTCGATGAGACGAACTCTCTCCATTGTTCCAGAAAAGGCGGCCCGACCTTTTCCCGCTCACCTCCAGAGTCTAGCGACTCTGAACCCTTTGACGTGTAACTACTTAAATCTTTGTTAAGAAGGCATTTAAGCGCTGTCAACACAGCGCACTAAATATTTCGATACGAATTCCATCACACGTCGGGTCCAATTCATCGTCGGGCATCGTACCAGAGGAAACACGAGTCACGATTCCGGAGCGTGCTCCGCGGGCGAAAGACGGCCCGCAGGAGGAAACCGAAGGTCTCCATTGGGCCGTAGAGCCGAACTTTTCGGGCGGATGTCTCCAGGGGATTCCGATGCAGGATGACGATCCGCCGATGATCCTGTTTCCCTTGGGCCTTCAGGCGTCTGACCAAGTCGAGCTCCTCACCTGCGTAGAACTCGAGACTGAATCCGCCAACCGTTTCGAACGCCTGCCGTTCGACCATGATGAAGGAGCCGGCGAGAAGGCGGGCAAGACGGCTCACGAGATTCCATCCTTCGGCAGCAACAGCAGCGGAGAGGCCACCGCCGTCCAGTCGAATTGTGCTTCCGATCGCGATAACACCAGGACGGGACGCCGTCGCGACCGCGTCGGCGAAAAGCTCCCGTGTCGGCCTCGAGTCCGCGTCGATGAACAGGATCCATTCGCCCGTGGCCGCCCGGGCCCCGGCGTTCCGGGCACGACCAATCTGGTTCACTGGCTCGAAGACCACCCGAGCCCCGGCAGCGGCTGCAATCTCCGCAGTCCGGTCCGTCGAATTGTTGTCACAGACGATCCACTCGTGAGTCCACCCTCGGTCCCCAAATCCCCGGCTCGCCTCCCGGATGGCCCCGAGCGTTGCCGGGAGCAACCGCTCCTCGTTGAATGCCGGTATCACCACCGACACCTTCGGCCGGCGAAGGCATGGCGCAGGCTGCGGGATAGGGTCCATCAGGAATCAGAGCAGATTGCAGAACCCGGACTCTCGTCGGTTCGGAAATCCAACCCGTGAGCCATCCCGAGGAAGGAGCCGAACGGCCCAGTGCCCGGGGACGCAAGTCACCATGAACTGTCCCTCGGTTCAGGCGCCCTGGGTGGCGAACCGGTAGATCGTCGTCGTCTTGTAGGCCTCACCCGGACGCCACACCGACTTCGGGAACGACGGCTTGTTGACCGCATCCGGGAAGTTCTGGGTCTCGAGGCAGAACGCCCCGTGAGCCGGGAAGGTCACGCCACCGGTGCAGGTAATGCCCTCCTTCGGGAAATGGTTCGACGTGTAGAGTTGCACTCCGGGCTGGTCGGTCTCGACCTCAAGAACACGTCCGCTGGCGGGATCGGTCACCCGAGCCGCGAGCGCCTTGCGTCTACCCCGAGAATCGAGAACGAAATTGTGATCGTAGCCGGCTGGATCAAGCCCGGTCTTATTGATCCGTGCGCCGATCGGCTGGGGCTTGGTGAAGTCCATCGGTGTCCCCGCAACCGCCCTCAGCTCCCCGGTCGGAATGAGCCCCTCATCGGTCGCCGTGTATCGCGCACCAAAAACCTGCAGCACCTGGGCGTCGATCGTCCCCTTGCCAGCCAGGTTGAAATAGCTGTGGTTGGTCAGGTTGATCGGCGTCGCCCGGTCGGTCGCCGCGTCGTACTCGATGACGAACTCGTTCTTCTGGTTCAGCGCATAGGTAACGCGACAGTCGAGATTGCCCGGATACCCTTCCTCCCCGTCGGGACTGACCCGGCGGAAATGGACTGCTGCGCGATCTGGTGTCAGCTCATAGCCCTCCACAGTCCACAGCTTCTTGTCAAAACCCGACACCCCACCATGGAGATGGTTCGGACCATTGTTCACCGCGAGAGTGTAGGTCTTGCCCTCCAGGGTGAAGGATCCCTTGGCGATGCGGTTGGCGACACGACCTGCGATGGCTCCAAAGAACGGATGGCCTTGGAGATAGCGGGCGAGGGTGTCGAACCCCAGCACCACGTTGCCCGTCTTTCCGTTGCGGTCAGGGGCCCACAACTCGGTCACGATGAGCCCGTAGTTGGTGAATTTGAGGACGACGCCACGGCCGTTCTTCAGCGTGAAGAGATCGGCCTCGGACCCGTCGGGCAGTTTTCCGAAGGAGGCTTTGTCGAGGGTCATGGGGGCGTTGGTCGGGCCCGCCTTCGCCTGGAAGGCGCCCGCGGGCAGGGATTGCAGCGTCACCGGGGCGGCTACGAGACGCCAACCACCGGCCAGGACACCGAGGCCGAGAAGGGCCTCACGACGGGTGATATTCGATTTCATGGGATGCGGGAGAATGGTGGGGCAGGACAGGCATTGCAACCCGCGGACGGGACACGCGTGCCAGGGGATCAGTACTTGGGGACACCCGGGTCGATCTGGTCGGACCACGCATCGATGCCGCCCTTGACCGACTTCACGTACTTGAATCCCTGCTGCCGCAGGAACTCGAGGGCTTTCATCGACCGCTTGCCCGCCTTGCAATGGATGTAGATCTGCTGGTTGGGATCCAGCTCCGTGAACTGCTGGTTCAGACGGCTCAGCGGAAACAGCGGAACCCCCGCCACGCGGGCGATTTCGTACTCGTCCGGCTCCCGGACGTCGATGACCCGGATCCCCTTTTCCGGAGACTTCAGGGCGTTTTGCATGTCCTGCACCGTCACCTCGTCGGGATTCTGTCCCGCCACGACGGGCTCCGGCACGACTCCACAGAACTGCTCGTAGTCGATCAGCTCCGTGATCGTCGGATGATCCCCGCAGACCGGGCACTTCGGATCCCGACGGAGCTTCAGCTCGCGGAACTTCATGTCGAGGGCGTTGAAGAGCAGCAGCCGTGACGTGAGATGGGACCCCTTGCCGAGGATCAGCTTGAGGATCTCCGTCGCCTGGATGCAGCCGATGATCCCCGGCAACACCCCCAGCACTCCACCCTCGGCGCAGCTTGGAACCATGCCCGGCGGGGGCGGCTCGGGATACAGGCAGCGGTAGCAGGGTCCGCCCATCTGCGGCGCGAAGACGCTCGCCTGCCCCTCGAACCGGAAGATCGAGCCGTACACGTTCGGCTTCTTCAGAAGGACGCAGGCATCGTTGGTCAGATAGCGCGTCGGGAAGTTGTCTGTGCCATCCACGACGATGTCGTAGGGGCGGATCAATTCGAGCGCGTTCTCCGACGAGATCCGGGTCTTGTGAAGCACGACCTCCGTGTTGGGATTGAGGGCGTTGAGCGTGACCTTGGCCGACTCGGCCTTCGAGACCCCGACGTCGGCATCCGTGTGGAGGATCTGCCGCTGGAGGTTGGAGTAGTCGACCGTGTCGAAGTCCACGATGCCCAGCTTTCCGACGCCCGCGGCGGCGAGGTACATGGCAATGGGCGACCCCAGGCCGCCGGCGCCGATGCACAGCACGGAGGCGTTGCGGATCTTCTTCTGACCGGCGAGGCCAACCTCGGGCAGGATCAGGTGTCGGGAATAGCGTCGGATCTCCTCGTTCGTCAGTTCAGCCATACGATGGGCGGGCAGGTTAAGGTGGGCGCATCCTCGGGCAAGGAAGAGTTCCAAACGCTGAGGCACGAGTTCCACGCGAAGGGTTCGGAACGACAGCCACCCGCCGGCACCGCTCGAGTCTCAACCCCACGCCCGCAGGACCCACGTTGCACAAGGGATCCGCACTCTGGTCTCCTTCCCCCATGCCCCCACGCTGTGCCCGTCTGCTGACAGTGCTCTCCCTGCTTCAACTGTTCGCCAGGGCGGAGGTCACGCCCCTTGGGGATCGACGCGAGCTCTTCGTGGATCGGGCCTTGATCGAACGGCTCGACCGCACCGAGCTCCGTCTGCAGACCCCACGTCCCGCCGGGGTCGTGTTCCGATTCGATCGGCCGTGGGAAGGCATCGTGTCGGGCTATGTCACGGTCCTCGAGGACGCGGGACGGTTCCTCCTCTACTACCGGGGTCGCCCGTCCACATCGCATGCCGACGCCAGCGACGAGGCGAGAGAGGTGTCCTGCGTTGCGGAGAGCCTGGACGGCGTCCACTGGACCCGCCCCAACCTCGGGCTGTTCGAGGTGGCGGGCACCCGGGACAACAATGTGTTCCTGGTCGAGCCCAAGACCGTCACCCACAACTTCTGTCCCTTCATCGACCGGCGTCCGGGAGTTCCGGCCGACCAGCGGTTCAAGGCGGTGGGCGGCACCGGGGCCGGCGGACTCTTCGGCTACGAGTCCGCGGACGGACGACACTGGCGGCCGGTCAGGCCAACCCCGCTCATCACCCAGGGGCAGTTCGACTCCCAGAACGTCGTGTTCTGGTCGGAACCCGAACAGCGCTACTGCTGCTATTTCCGGACCTGGACGAACGACGTCCGGTGGATCGCCCGATCGACCTCGACCAACTTCCTCGATTGGACGGCTCCCGAGCCGATGGAGTTCGGCGACGCCCCGCCGGAGCATCTCTACATCAACCAGACCCGGCCCTATGCCCGGGCCCCCCACCTCTACGTGGGGATCGCCGCCCGGTTCAATCCGGGCCGACAGGCACTGACCCCGGGACAGGTCCGGGACCTCGACCTCGAGGCGCCTTGGAACTATCCGGGGCTGAGACAGGACGACTCCGACGCCGTGCTGCTCACGAGCCGGGGCGGGAGACGGTATGATCGGACATTCCTCGAGAGCTTCCTCCGACCCGGACTCGATCCGAGGAACTGGGTGGCGCGGGCCAACTACCCCGCGCTCGGACTCCTCCAGACCGCGCCCGACGAACTGTCCTTGTACGTGGTCCGACACTATGGCCAGCCGTCGATCCACCTTGAGCGGCTTACGCTGCGCCCGGACGGCCTCGCCTCCCTCCACGCCGGATACACCCGGGGTGAATGCCTCACGCGACCCATCACCTTCTCCGGGGACGTCCTAGAACTGAACCTCTCGACCAGCGCCGCGGGTTTCGTGCGGGTGGAGATCCAGGACGACGCAGGCACGCCACTCCCCGGATTTGCGCTGTCCGACTGCCCGGAACTCATCGGTGACGCGCTGTCCCGACCGGTGGCCTGGACCTCCGGGGCACGGCTGCGTGAGATCGCCGGGAAGCCGGTCCAGATCCGCTTCGTCCTGAAGGACGCCGACCTGTTTTCCTTCCGGTTCCAAAAATCCACTCCTACCGGGGAAGTCGGCACGCGGTCTCCCCGGCCCTTCGTGACGGTGTTCTCCGACGGGGGAGCCGGACGCTACGAGGCCTTTCCCGACGTCTGCCGGCTCCGGGACGGACGCCTTCAGTGCATCACCTATGCGTCCTACACCCACGTCGGCGTGCCCTCCCCGGAATGGCCTCTGGGCGGCCGGATCGTCGCCAGCTGGTCGAGCGACGAAGGGCGCACCTGGACGCCCCCCGAAACCCTCCTCGACACACCGGTGGACGACCGGGATCCCTCGATCACCCAGCTCCGGGACGGCCGGCTTCTCTGCAGCTTCTTCACCACGGCCGGAACGCTTTTGACCGAGGCCCAGGGGCCTTCCGGGCCGTGGAGCTCGCCTCGTCTGATCGGACCCCGCCTCGGTGTCAGCACCCCGGTCCGGGAGCTGTCCGACGGCACCCTGATCCTCGGGGTGTATTTCGAGGATGCCCAGACGGCCCATGGCGCCACGCTGCGAAGCCTCGACCACGGAAGGACCTGGGAACCACCTGCGCCCATCGACAGCCGTGGGCAGTTCCTCGATGCCGAGACGGATGTGATCGAGCTGAAGGATGGCGGACTCCTGGCCGCGCTTCGTGGTGGCAAGGGAGCTCCGATGAACCTCAGCCGGTCCCAGGACCGGGGTGCCCACTGGATCCCGGCCGAACCCCTCGGGTTTGTCGGACACTGTCCCTATCTGCATCGGGCTCCAGGAGGGGAGATCGTCCTGGCCTACCGGCAACCGGTTGCCGGCGAGACCCGCGGCACCGCACTGCGGGTGAGTCGCGACGAAGGCCGGTCGTGGTCGGAGGCCACCCGGATTGATCCGGTCATCGGGGCCTATCCCTCGATCGTGAACCTCCGCGATGGGTCCCTGCTGATCGTCTACTACGAGGAGGGCGAGGGATCCGACATCCGGGCGCGCCGTCTCCGCATCGAAGGGGATACGGTGAAGGACATCGGCTGGCCCCGATGACTTTCCGCACTAGCCCCACTTTGACGTTCCCTGACCGGGTCCACCCGATAGGCTGATCCGGTCATGAGCTGGAACCAAGTCGTGTGGGCCTTCACCGGGCTGCTGATCGTCGGAGGGGTCGTGGGCTTCCTCAAGGCCCGGAGCAAGGCCTCCCTGATCGCCTCGGTGGCTTCGGCCATCCCTCTGGCCCTCGCCGCGGCGGGGCTCCTTCCCTTCAGGGTGGTGCCGCTCGTCCTGGGCAGCCTCGTGGTCATCTTCGCCAAGCGGCTGGCAGCGACCCGGAAGTTCATGCCATCCGGGATGCTGCTCATCCTCACCCTCCTGACTGCCGGCCTGGTCTGGGCGCTGATCCGGAAGCCCTGATCGCTCCCGACCCTCATGTCTCCCAGCGACCTCCCGGTCTGGCAGCTCCACGGCGAGATCCTGTCCGCCCTCAACCCTCGCAACCGTCTGGTCCTCGTGGCCGCGACCGGATCCGGAAAGACGACCCAGGTCCCCCAGATGCTCCTGGACGCCGGCCTCGCCGGGGAGCGCCGCATCGTCGTCCTCCAACCCCGACGGGTCGCCGCCCGCAGCGTCGCCACCCGCGTCGCCTGGGAACGCAACCAGCCGCTCGGCACGGAGGTCGGATACCAGGTCCGGTTCGAGGACCACATCGGGGCCACGACCCGCATCGCCTTCGTTACCGAGGGGATCCTCCTCCGCTGGTTCCAGGACGATCCGGAGCTCCGGGACATCGGCATCCTCGTCTTCGACGAGTTCCACGAGCGCAACCTCCTGAGCGATGTCGCCCTGGCCCTCGCCAAGCGCCTGCAGCAGACCCGTCGTCCCGACCTCAAGCTGGTCGTGATGTCGGCCACCCTCGACGCCGAGCCGGTTGCCCGCTACCTGGCCGCCGAACCGGGGAAACCCGCCCCAATCCTGGTCTCCGAGGGACGGACCTACCCGGTCGACATCCAATGGGCGGAGTATGGGGATCGCCGACCGCCCTCCGAACAGGCGGCCGACGCCGTGGAACGGCTGGTCCGGTCCGGGGCCGAGGGGGACATCCTGGTCTTCATGCCCGGCATGGGTGAGATCCTCGCCACCCTGAACGCGTTGCGCGCGGCGCACCTGGGCTCGCCCTGCGTCCTGCTGCCTCTCCATGGCGACCTGTCGCCGGAGGATCAGGACCGGGCCTTCGCCCCGTTCCACCAGCGGAAGATCGTCGTGTCGACGAACGTGGCGGAGACCAGCGTGACGATCGACGGCATCCGCCATGTGGTCGATGCGGGTCTCGCACGGATTGCGCGTCATGATACCGAGCGGGGCGTCCAGACACTGGCGATCGAACCCATCAGCCGGGCCTCGGCCGACCAGCGGGCAGGGCGGGCGGGACGGACCGCACCGGGCACCTGCTGGCGGCTCTGGACCGAGAGCGCACACCTGGACCGCCCCCCCCGCAACACCCCGGAGATCCAGCGGGCAGACCTCGCCGAGGTGGTGTTGCTGCTGCACTCGCTCGGAATCCGGGATGCGGTTGGATTCGACTGGCTCGATCGTCCCGATGCCGAGGCCGTCGCCCGTGCGGAGGGCCTGCTCCGAATCCTCGGGGCGCTTGGATCGGACCCCTCCGGGAACGGCGGCGACCTGACACCGATCGGACGTCAGATGCTCCGGCTGCCGATGCATCCCCGCTATTCCCGTCTGCTGGTGGAGGCGTCCCGACGCGGCTGCGTGCCGGCGGCCGCACTGTGCGCGGCGCTGACCGGCGGGCGGGACCTCCTGGTGCGGCTCGGCCGCGAGGACGGAGCCGTCCGGGAGGCCCGGGAGCTGTTCGAGGCCAGCCGCCACAGCGACTTCCACACGCTGATGCGCGCCTTCCAGTTCGCCCGCAGCCAGCGGTTCGACGTCGTCTCCTGCCGACGCCACGGCATCCATGCGCAGACGGCCCGACAGATCGACGACACCTACCGTCAGCTGATATCGATCGCGACACGGCAGGGTCTCCACCAGGAACCGGAGACGGATTCCCAGGCCGAAACCGGTTCCGGCGGGCTCTCCACGACGGCTTCGGGGACGCCGCACCGGAAGGCTGTCGAGGCAACCGATCCGCTGCTGCTGTGTCTGACGGCGGGGTTCATCGACCAACTTGCCGTGCGCGAAAACTCGGGGACGCTGGACTGCCGTCTGACCGAGGGCCGAAAGGGGACCCTCGTCCGGGAGAGCCTGGTCGACGCACCGCTCCTGGTGGTGGGATCGGTGCGCGAGGTGGACGGGCGACACGGTCGGACCACGCTCCTGGGCCTCGCGACGGCGGTGAGACCCGAATGGCTGACCGAGCTCTATCCGCAGCACCTCTCGGAGCGGGCGGGCTGCGAGGTCGACCGCGTCCACAAGCGGGTGGCGGCGATCCGCGAGCGCCGGTTCCTCGATCTGGTGATCGGTCGCGAGCATGCTCGGGACATCGACCCCGCCGCGGCGGGTATGGCGCTGGCGGACGCCTTCGCCTCGGGCTGGTTCGACCTTCCGAATCTGAACCATCGGATCCGACAGTTCATCGCCCGGGTGCATCTGCTCTCGAGGATTGTGCCGGAACTGGAGATCCCACCGTTCGACGGTGCCGCCCTGCGTGGCGCGCTCGCCCGGGCCTTCCATGGGGTCACGCTCGTGAAGGACGCCCAGTCGATCGACCTCGCACCGGCATTCGAGCGGCATCTTGATGCCGCCCAGCGGGGATTCCTCGAGGAGCTGATGCCGCTGGTCCTTCCCACGGGAACGGGTCTGGGCGGGAAGCTGGTCTACCCGGATCCGTCGACCGACGCCGACGAATCGACGTTTCCCGAGCTGCAGGTCCGAGTGACCGACTGCCTCGCACTGAAGGAGCATCCCCGGATCGCGGAGGGGCGGTTGCCCGTCTCGTTGGTGCTGCTTGCGCCCGACCAGAAGCGGCTGGGCACCACGACGGATTTTCCACAGTGGAGATCGAAGACCTACCCCACACTCCGGACGCAGCTGCGGTCGAAACACGGCAGCTTCCCGTGGCCGTGAGCTGGCCGCCAACCCCGGAACTCAGGAGCGCGCCGGGCGGACGCCGGCACCTGGCATGGCTCCACCGACCGGAGCCGTGCGCGCAGAGCCCAAGGCCTTGGCGGCCTCGTGGACGCCACTGAAGTTCCCGGCCTCACAGAGGGCGACGAAGGTCTCGGTGTCGCTCTTGAGCTCCTCCCAGCGCCGCCGGATCACCTCGGATTCCTTGGGGCCCACCTGGTTCCCCCCGGAGGTCTCGGTGATGGCGGCGAGGAGGTCGGCGAATTCCCGGACGATCTGGTTCGTGGCCGGGATGAGGTACTCGGGATGGGTTTCCCGACGCTCGGGGTTCCGGATGAAGAACCCCCCAGCCTGGTGACAGAGCCAGTGGATGATCCGGGCATCGCCCGTCGCACGCATGAGCTGGTCCACCCGGTCCAGAGGATTGGCCCCCGTGGCTCCCTGGTCCTCGGCCGGTTTCTCACACCACTTGTAGATGAGGGACATCGAGACGTTGAGGTCGGCCGAGATCTTCTTCGGGCTCGTCTCCTTGATCACCTCGCGCAGCACCTCGTGGGACTCCATGGCCCGGCTGTCTATCGATCCCCGTGAGTTATGGGAAGCCCGGGTTTGGCACGGGTTGGGTCGTACAAGGGATCGATGTCCCGCCTCCGACCCAAGCCCGCCGCGGCCACCACCCCGAATGCCCCTTCCCGTCCCCCCGGGTCCTCGCGTATTCTCCTCCCTCTTCCGGATGCCTCCGGAATCCTGTCTACGAGCCATGTCCCTCGTCTCTGTCCTGCTCAAGCCAGGTGAGGCCGACCGCATCGTCGCCGGCCACCCCTGGATCTACTCCAACTCCGTGCTGCGCCTGACCGCGCCCGTCACCGACGGCGACCTGGTCCAGGTCAAGGACCACCGGCAGCGCCTGCTCGGGACGGGCTTCTACAACTCCCGGTCTAAGATCGTGGTCCGACTCCTGGACCGCGACCGCATCGAGCCCAACCACAGCTTCTTCCGCCAGCGGATCGGAGCGGCGCTGGCGCACCGCCAGCGTTGGATGCCGGGGACGACCTCCTACCGTCTGGTGAACGCGGAAAGCGACTTCCTCAGCGGTCTGATTGTGGACCGCTACGACGACGTCCTGGTGATCCAGATCAGCTCCCTCGGCATGGAGCTCAGGAAGTCGACGATCGTGGAGGTGCTGAAGGACCTTTTGGATCCTCGGGCGATCCTCGAGCGCAGCGACACGGCCTCGCGGAAGTTCGACGGCCTCGCGGAGGCCCAGGGATTGATCTGGGGCGAGCCCGTGGGCGAGATCGAGGTGGATCTCAACGGCATCCGGTTCCTGACGAACCTTGCGGAGGGCCACAAGACCGGGATGTATCTCGACCAGCAGGCCAACTACGCGGCGGTCGGGGATCTGGCAAAAGGGGCCCACGAGGTGCTCGACTGCTTCAGCTTCGCCGGCGGCTTCGCCCTGCACGCCGCCCGGGCGGGGGCCAAGCGGGTCCATGCGCTGGACCAGAGCGCCGACGCCGTGGCCGCGGCCCAGCGCAATGCGGCGGCCAACGGCCTCGCAGACCGGGTCGAATTCGAGACCGCCAATGTCTTCGACTGGCTCAAGGCCCGGACCGCTGTCGGACCCAGCGAGAAGGTCATCCCCCGCTACGACCTCATCATTCTCGACCCTCCGTCGTTCACCCGGAATCGATCCTCCGTGCCCGACGCGCTTCGCGGCTACAAGGAGATCCACCTCCGGGCCCTCCGCCTCCTGAAACCGGGTGGCCTGCTATCGACCTTCTGCTGCTCCCACCATGTCGACCGAGTGCTTTTCGAGGACGTCATCCTCGCGGCGGCGATCGATACCCGAGTCATTCTCCGGAGGGTGGCGAGCCACAGCCAGTCGCCCGATCACCCCGTGGTGCCGTCGATCCCGGAGACGGAATATCTCAAGGGGTTCACCTACGAGAGGGTCGCCTAGACCCGGACATCCTCAGGGGAAAAGAAGGGAGCAGAAGCGAGGAGGAACGGAGAGGAAGACCTCCGATTTTCCCAAGCCTTCCGTTCCGCCCTATTCCAAGGTCGATCAGCGACGCCGGGGGCGGACGAGGATGACCTTCTTGTCACTGCCTTCGACCTCGACGCTCGTGGTCTCCACGTCCGGATCGTCCTTGAGGGCGTTGTGAACGACCCAGCGGTCGTAGGCGTTCATCGGCTCGAGCTCGAGGACATCCCCCCAACGGCGAACCTTCTCGGCGGTCTCGGCGGCCCGCTTCACCAGGAGTTCCTTCGCCTGCTGGCGGTACCCGCAGACATCGAGGATGATCCGGGGAATCTTGGTGTCCTGGTGGAAGACGAGGCGGTTGAGCAGGTACTGAAGCTCGCTGAGGGTCTGACCCGACCGACCGATGAGCCGCCCTGGGTCATCCGTCTGGATGTCGAGGAGGATCTGGTCGTCGACGAGCTCCTGACGGAGGGTCACCTCGAAACCGAGGGTCTGGAGCATCTCCCGAAGCGTGGCCTGGGGATCGATGGAGGGGGCGTCGTTCACGGGAGTGGGTCCAGGGTGGATCCGTTCCACGGACTGGTTCATGTCTTTTTGCGCGCGAGCGGGCCCGGTGGCGAGCCCTTTTCCGAGGTCTTCTCGTCGTTCATGCGCGTGATCTTCGTCTGCAGCACGCTCAGGAGGTTCTGGACGGTCCAGTAGAGGGTCAGGCCCGAGCTGTAGTTGTAGAGGAAGGCGACGAAGAAGACCGGCATGTACTTCATCATCTTCTGCTGCACGGGATCCATCTGGGGCGACGGCGGCGTCAGACTGGACATCCATAGCGAGGTCGCGCCCATCAGAAGCGGCAGCAGGTTGAATGGAAGCCCGACACCTGCGACGCCGAGGAAGGGCACCCAACCCATGTTCGGAATGGTGAAGAGGGTGTCGGGCTCGGCCAGATTGGCCACCCAGAGGAAGCTGGCACCGCGCAGTTCAATCGCGGTCCGGAGCATGAAGAAGAAACCGATGAAGACCGGGAACTGGATGAGCATCGGCAGGCATCCAGCGGCCGGATTCACCTTGTGCCGCTTCATGCACTCCATCGTCTTCTCCTGAACCTTGGCGGGATCGTTCTTGAACTTCTCCCGGATCGCCTGGAGCTCCGGCTGGATGGCCTGCATCCGCTTCATCGACCGGGTGCTGATCGCGGTCAGCGGCCAGAAGAGCGCCTTGATCAGGATCGTCAGCACGACAATGGCCCAGCCATAGGACGGAATGAACTGGTGGAGTCCGTTGAGCGACAGCAGCAGGGCCTTGGCAAAGAACCCGGTGAAGCCGGCGAAGTCCATCACGGCCTCGAGACCCAGGCGCATCCGGGACAGGGTGAAGTATTCCTTCGGTCCGGCGTAGAAGCTGAATCGCTGCTCCAGGGACTGGCCCGGGGCCACAGTCCCCCCGGCCAGCACAAGCGACGCCTGGTAGGCCCGGGGTTCCGGATTGAGCCGTCCGTCCGCATCACGATCCGCCGGGGTCGGTTTCGGCAGCGCAAAATCACGCACCACGACCCGGTCCGCCGGACGGTCCGGAATCGCGATCATCGTGAAGAACCGGTTGTGGACCGCGGCCCACGCGACATTCGAAGCACCCGCCACGTACTCCGTCCGCGGCACACCGGGAATGCATCCCATGAACCGGTTGGCGAACCACGTCATGTCGACGTGCTCCGCCGCCGTGCCATTATACCAATAGGCCCCCAGCCAATCCCCCGTCTCCTGGCGGTCGGCGGTCGACGCCGTGCCCATCACCATCTCACCCGACGGGAGCGCCACCGGCTGGCTCCCACGGTTCTCATGACGGATCGTCACCTGGAAGACATAGTTGCTCGCCAGACGATACTCCTTCACGACCCGGAGCCCCTCTGGCAGGTCCTTCTGGGCGATTACCGCACCATCCCGCTGGATGAGCTCGAATTCCTGGTCGCCACCGAGACCCGGGAGCCCCACATGCACGAACGCAGGGGAGAACGCAGGGTCATTCAGCATCACATCCGTCGAGGCCTGGGCCCCCTGCCCCTTCCCTCGGGCGATGACCGCAGGGTATTCCTTGAGATCGACCCGTCTCAGCCCGCCTCCCAGGGAGGTGAACGTGGCGCGGACCTGGGTGTTCTCGAGAACGAGGGTCTGCCCGGCCGTGGCCGACAACACCTGGACCGGGGGGGCCGTCGAACTCGGAACCGACTGGATCGTGGTCGCCGGGATGGACGACGTCGACCCGGTCTGCACTCCCACCAAGGAGTTCGAGGAAGGGCTCCTGGGAATCGCGTTGGTGGCGGTCTTGGACCTTTCGGACGGAGGATACAGGCGGTTCACCAATGCGGGCCAGCCCAACATGAGTGCAAACGCCACCATCAGAATTCCAATTCCCTTGCGGTCCATGCGAGTGATTCAGCGACAGGTCAACAGCGTTCAGGCACCGGGTCGGTCCCACAACCTCCCCAGGGATGACAGCGGCAGAGTCGGCGGGCCGCCATCGCGCTCCCACAGACGAGTCCATGCCGATCGATCGCCTCCATCGCGTAGGTCGAACAGGTGGGCTGGAACCGACAGGTCTCGGAGACGCCCAGGAGGGCACTCTTCATCGGGGACACCCCGACCTGATAGGCCCGGATAAGAAGGCGGGCCAGACCTGCGGGGAGGCGCTTCATCGGGGTGGGACAGGAGCAGTCTGGGACGGGACCGGCCCGAGTCGGGCGCCCTTCAGAGAGCGCAGGTAGTCGGCCTCGACGGCGTCGAACCCCTTGTCGACGATGGACTTCCGGGCGACGAGGATCAGGTCCACCGGAACGCTGATGGCATGCTGATGCCTGCGGAAGACCTCCTTGAGGAGACGTCGGGCCCGGTTGCGGCACACGGCGTTGCCGATGGTCTTGGAGGTCACAAAGCCGACCCGGGATCCGGAGCGGCGGTCGGAAGCGGGCTGCCAGTTCAGGATGAGACAGCCCTGGACCCAGCGTTGACCGGATTCCTTGAGGCGGATGAAGTCACAGCCGGCCCGCAACCGCTGCCCTCGTTGCAGACCCAACCGGGGAACGGAAGGCGCCGACATGACGCAGCTCGGGACGATCAAACCGGGGTGAGGCGCTTGCGCCCGAGACGGCGCCGGCGGTTGAGGATCATGCGGCCACCCTTGGTGGCCATGCGGGCGCGGAAGCCATGCTGGCGGACGCGACGGATCTTTGAAGGCTGATACTGGCGTTTCATGGTAGACAGTGGGCTCCCGGCCGGAGCAAGCCGCAGACGCTATCAACCGCGTCCCCGACGTCAATCCTCATGTCCATTTTGACGCGAGTTGTCGGTTGTCGAACCGGCGTTTGACCCAACCACTGGAAGGGATTGATGCTCCCGCAAGTCCCATGCGAACCCCCTGTCCCACACCGGATGCCACAATCGAGCCCCGTGACGGACGGCACGGTTTGCCCGCCAGGAGCGGGTTCACCCTGATCGAGCTGCTCGTGGTGATCGCGGTTATCGCCATCCTCGCCGGGATGCTCCTGCCCGCCCTCGCCAAGGCCAAGGAACGGGCCCGCCAGACGCAGTGCCTGAACAACATGCGCCAGATGGGCATCGCGCTGCTCCTCTACGAGAGTGACCACAAACGCCTGCCCCCGAAGGCCTCCCAGGTCCCCGACTTCATGAATCCCAAGGCGCCGGGCTGGCAGAACAACTGCCTGTACGCCATCGCCCCCTACCTCCAGGGAACCGCCCAGGGCCGCAGCTCGAAGGTCTACGCCTGCCCCAGCGCGAAGAAGCCAGGCGACGGCTCCGACGCCACCACGAACAGCGCCACCGGATACCTGCCGAATGCCGTGTTCATGGAACGCACCCTCGACTCCGTCCCGGATCTCAGCGGCCTCATCTTCTGCCAGGAGACCACGCGACTCGTCAGCTTCACGGCACTGCGCCCCGCCTACGGAGCCGACTTCGGACTCTGCCCCGGGCAATACACCTTCTGGCACGTGATCCTCAAACCCGGCGTCGACTGGTACGCGAGCCTCCACAACCAGGGAGGGAACCATCTGTTCGTCGACGGCCACGCCGAGTACCGGAAGGCGAAGGCGCTTCGGGCGCGGGACTTCGGATTGATCGACGGGTCCACCGGCAAGGCCGAGGACGACCACAGGAGTCCCGACACCCGTTGTTACAAGACCGTCTTCAACTGATCGACGAGGCGGCTCCCCGGCTCAGTTTTTCATCAGGACGCCGTCGAGGTTGAGCAGGACATTGGCCACCGTGGTCCAGGCCGCCGCCTCGGCGGGATCGAGACCGGCCGGCAGCATCCCCAAGGGGTCCGTCGACAGACGCAGGGCCTCGTCGGTCCGGTCCGCATAGCCCGCCCGCTCCGAGTCGTGGAGGGACACCAGCCTCTGGACCGCCTCCTCCGAGGCAGGGCGACAGAGCGCCCGCTCCAGACCCAGCCTCACCCGATCCGCCACCGAACCGTCCGCCTGGGCGAGACGACGCCCGAGGGCCTGGGCACATTCCACGAAAACCGGGTCATTGAGGGTGACGAACGCCTGCAGTGGGGTGTTGGTCGGCTGACGCCGCACGGTGCAGTTCTCGCGGCTGGGCGCATCGAAGGTCGCCATGCTGGGATATGGAATCGTCCGCCTCCAGAAGGTGTAGATCCCGCGCCGATACCGATCCTCCCCCTCGCTGGATGTCCACGACCGTTCCCCGTTGAAGGCCGCCCGCCACAGACCATCGGGCTGGGCGGGATAGACACTTGGCCCACCCACCTTGCGGCTCAGCAGACCGCTCAGCGCCAGGGCCTGGTCCCGGACCATCTCGGCATCCAGCCGCCGCCGTGATGCCCTCGAATACAGGGTGTTCAGTGGATCCTTCTCGAGTGGGTCGGGCGTCGTCACTGAGCTCTGCCGATAGGTGGCGGAGGTTACGATCAGCTTGACCAGCCCCTTGAAATCCCAACCCAGCTCAGGCCGAAGCGGATCCACCTTCGTTCCGGTCGGACGCGGGGTCTGGTAGCTGACCGCGAGCCAGTCGAGCAGGTCCCGATGGGTCGGCGCGGTGCCCTGGGTGCCGAAGTCCTCCTCGGTCTCGACCAGCGCCCGACCGAGGAGCTGGGTCCAGGTGCGATTCACCGCGACCCGTGCGGTGAGCGGATTCGCCGGGGACATCAGCCACTGCACCAGACCCAGTCGGTTGGTCGGGGCCCCAGCGGGCCACGGGTGGAACCCGCCCGGCACGCCGGTGACCACGGGATCGCCGGGGTCGAGGAAGTTCCCCTTGTTGAGCACGCGGGTCACACGGGCCCCGGTTGGATCCAGCTCCTTCAACACCGGCAGCGGTGTTCCACGAATGGCCGACAACTGTCCCCGGAGATCCTGAAGTTCCCGGACCACCGGCCCCAGGGTCTTCGACTCCGGTCGGAGATGATCGGCCAGAAGTCGCCGCTGCTCCGGAGTCCAACGCTCCGGATCCGTAGCCACCGCACGCGAGATCTGTTCGGACTGGGTCTGCAACGGGGTCGCCCGATCGGTGACCGAGACCCGGAAGCGGCCCAACACCTTCCGGTCCCCCTGGTTCTGCGCGAGCGTCACCCGAACCTTGGCGGGGCTCTTGAGGTCCAGCGGCTCGGCGAGCTCGGCGGTCCATCGGCGGGCGTTTCCGGAATCCCCGGACGACCATCCCGAGTTGGCCCCGGAGTCGGCGTCGATTGCCTTGGACGCAGGGAACTCCGCTGCTCTCCGATCGGCACTCGCACGGGTCAGATTGATCGGTGTCGGGGCGGCAGGCCCCACGGTCGACACCGGCGCGGGAGCCATCTCGAGAAGGCCCTGCCACACCGGACGCCGATTCGCGTCGAGCACCACGACCCGGGTGTTGGCCAATCGATCCCCTACGGACCCGTCGGTCCGATTCCACACGGCGATCGTCTCCACCGGCACCTCACCGCTCAGGTCCACCTCCCACCACGGATCCTTCTCGGTCTCCGTGTGGGTGGTCGACCGGCCCTGTTCATAGCGGCCATCGGTGTTGCCATCGATCGCTCGGACCGCATCGCCCAGATACCCCGTGCTGGACTGCTTGGCGGTCCCGCGCAGCGCCAGGTTGGTGCCTCCGGACCACACCTGAACCTCCGCGAGGCTGAGGATCCGATTGCTGCCCGGAGCCTCGAGACGGACGAACCGTCCCGCCTGGGTCCGGGCCGCTTCCGGGACGAGATCGAGACGGACGTCGCTCAGGACAAAAGCCCCGCCCTCCGCACGGCCCGGCCCGTGGGCCGGCAGGGACGGATCGGGCAGGACCTCGATCTGCAGCGCCGTCAGGCGGGACAGGGTCACCGGGGCCGTGAGACTGTAGGTGTCCCGAGGTGCGGTGGGGCCCCCGACCCGGATGGACCGGTCGGACTCGACCTCGAATACCGGGACGTTGGTGGCCTGGGAGGTGATCCGGATTGGCGCCAGCGGTGTCCAGGGCACCGGATGGGCGGCTTCCCGTGCCCAGACCTTGAGCTCGGTCTCGAACTCGGGGTTCGGCGCCGTGAGCTCGGCCTCTTTGCGGTCGATCGCCGCCGTCAGCTCGGCGCGACGCCGACGCTCCTCCACCGAAAAGACAGGCATCGTGGGACGCTCGTCGGGTTGGTCGAAGTCGGCGGTCTGATTGAAGAGCGCATAGAACGCGTAGTATTCCCGATGGGTGATGGGATCGAACTTGTGGGTGTGGCACTGGGCGCAGTTCATGGTCAGCCCCATCCACACCTGGGCGGTGACCCCGACTCGGTCCTTTACCGCGGCGACGCGCCATTCCTCGTCATCGGTCCCCCCCTCGGTGTTGGTCATGGTATTCCGATGGAACGCCGTGGCGGCCCGCTGCGCCTCTGTAGCGTTCTCCACGAGATCCCCGGCGAGGAGGTCCCGCGTGAACTCATCGTAAGGCAGATTCCAGTTCAGCGCCCCGATCAGCCAGTCCCGCCACGGCCAGATGTTGGGACGCAACGGGTCGGAACCATAGCCGGCGGAGTCCGCATACCGGGCGAGATCCAGCCACACCCGTGCCCAACGCTCGCCGAAATGGGGCGAGATGAGGAGCCGATCCACCAGCTGCCCGTAGGCGTCAGGTCGTCGATCCGACACGAACGCCGCGACCTCCTCAGGGGACGGTGGCAAGCCGGTGAGATCGAGGGACAGCCGCCGGATCAGCGTCGGACGATCCGCTTCGGCCGAGGGAGCCAGACCCGAGGCCTGCAGACGGGCGGCGATGAAGCGGTCGATGCCATTCCGGGCCCAGGCCCGATCCTTAACCCGTGGCAGGGGAGGACGCGTCGGAGGGGTCCAGGCCCAGTGGGAAGCATATTCGGCACCCTGCTGTATCCACCGCGACAGGACGTCGGCCTCGGCCGGCGTCACAGGATTCTTCACCTCCGGTGGAGGCATGACCTCCTCGGGATCCGTGGACCGGATCCGATGGAGGATCTCACTGTCCTGGGAGTGATTTGGCACAATGGCCGCCCGGGGGGAGCGGCTGCGGGTGGCCTCGACGAACGAATCGAGCCTCAGCGTGGCCTTGCGAGCCGCCTCGTCGGGTCCGTGACACGGATAACACTTGGACGAGAGGATCGGCTGGACCTCCGTGGCGAAATCGACGCGGCCCGTAGGGAGCCCCTTCCCCGCCAACGCAGCCCGGCCGGAGGCAAGAAACACACAGGCAAGGAGGAGGCGTGGGTACGTCGCTGAAACCATATTGGAAGTTTACATCGACACCCCTCCTGCGGAAAGCGCGGACCTCAGCCAAGACGGTTGGCAGGACCTGCACCCACCAAGTTTTGCCTTGCGACGACCGGGTTCCCGGAACTATTTCCATCACCGCACGCTCGATCGCGCCGCAATCATTTCTGTCTTCATGGTCAACTCCAACCCGGTGAGGGCCGCTTGAGCCGCCCTTTCCCTCCTCGTGGCGGGCCTCCGCAGCCCCAGTATCGCATCAACGGTAAGATCCGCGCCCGCGACGTCCGCGTGATCAATGCCGATGGCTCCCAAGCCGGGATCATGGATCTGGGGGCCGCCATCACCCTCGCCCGAAACCAGGGCCTCGACCTCGTCGAGATCGCCGCCACCGCCGTACCGCCCGTCTGCCGCATCGTGGATTTCGGCAAGTTCAAGTACGAACAGGCGAAGCGGGAGCGAGACTCGAAGAAGAGCCAGAGCGCCCACTCGGTGAAGGAGATCCAGCTATCGCCCCGGATCGACCCCCACGATCTCGGCATCAAGCTGGACCATGCCGTCGGCTTCCTCTGCGAAGACCACAAGGTCAAGGTATCTCTCCGCTTCCGGACCCGTGAGATGGCGCGCCCCCAGATCGGCGTGGCGGTCATGGACAAGTTCCTCAAGGACCTCTCCCCGTGGGGCCAGGCGGACTTCGCCCCTAAGCTCATTGGACGCTCCATCAACGTGATGATCAGCCCGCTGGCAAAGAGCAAGCGGGCGAAGAACCCTTCGGAAACGGGCGAGACGGCCTCGAAGCTCCACGAGAACGACACTCCCGCCCAGATGGCCGCCGCCGTTGCAGCGTCCCGTCCTGGGGAGGTCCGGGTGCCGATCAACGCGGCAGAGCAGCCGTCCGGGTTCGGCAGCAACCCGTTCGGGAACCTATCCGTTCCCCCCGCTGCCTGACGGCGACGGTGTCCCCGGGTTCACTCCACCCGCCAGCATGCCACGCTGGCGCAGCATCTCCTCCATCACGCGGTCCATGGCATGGTCCGCAAGGGGCTTGGTGACCTCGTCCAACCGCGCGTTGGCGGCCTTCAGCCACGCCGGCTCCCCGGTCTTGGTCTTCGGATTCTCCTGGGCGAGGACCGATTCCACCTCCTCCATCGCCCGCAGCAGCTGCTGACGATACTCGTCGTCCAGCTCCGCATCGTATTCGGCCATCGCCTTGCGCGTGGCCGACAGGATCTCGCCCGACTTGAGCTTGGCCTCGATCCATTGCCGGGCCTTCAGATCATCGAACGCATTCTCGACCGACTCCTCGATCATCCGGTTGACCTCGGCATCGCTGACATCCACCGCCGACTTCATCTCGACCACCTTCTGGTGGCCGGTCTTGAGATCCCGGGCGAGGACATGGAGCACGCCGTTGGCATCGATCTCGAACTGCACACCCACCCGCGGCACCGCCTTGGGGGCGGACTCGAACTCGATCTCGAACCGGCCCAGGGACCAGTTGTCCTTCACCCGCTCGCGCTCCCCCTGCAACACGTGGATGAGCATCGACTGCTGGTGATCCACCGCCGTGGTGAAGACCTCGCCGGCCTTGACCGGGATGGTGGTGTTGCGCGGGATGATCACGTTCATCAATCCGCCGAAGGTTTCGATGCCGAGCGACAACGGCGTGACGTCCAGGAGCAGCAGGTTGCGGAACCCACCTGAAAGGATCTCGGCCTGGATGGCGGCTCCGAGGGCGACGGCCTCGTCCGGATTGACACTCGTGTTCAGCTCCGGGCCTGGCTTCTGGTGGTACTCCTCTCCCAGACGCACATCCCCCCGGGTCTCGGCAAACTCCGCACAGCCGAACCACTCGGACACCTTGCGTCGGACCAACGGCATCCGGGTCTGTCCGCCCACCAGGATCACCTGGTTGAGGTCCTGCGCCTCGAGCTTCGCGTCGGACAAGGCCCGGAGAGAGTGGGCCCGCGTCCGGTCGACGAGGTCCTTGGTGAGCCGCTCCAGGGTTTCCCGGCTGATGCGACAGCTGAAGCTGAAGTCGGGACGCAGGAACGGCAGGGCAATCTCGACCTCGGTCTCCGCGCTCAGCCGGATCTTCGCCCGCTCCGCCTCCTCCCGGACACGCGACAGGATCGACAGGTCACCGCCGTCCTCAGGACCTCCCGCCTTCCGGATCTCCCCGAGCAGGTGCTCCGTCAGACGCCGATCGAAGTCATCCCCGCCCAGCCGGGTATCTCCATGGGTGCTCAGGACCTGGAACGTGCCCTGGTTCAGTTCGAGGATCGACAGGTCGAAGGTGCCGCCACCGAGGTCATACACCGCGATCCGGGATCGGTCCCCGAGCTTGTCGAGACCATAGGCCAGTGCAGCCGCTGTGGGCTCGTTGACGATCCGCTCCACCTTCAGTCCGGCGAGCTCACCAGCCCGGATGGTGGCGTTGCGCTGGGCATCGTTGAAATAGGCTGGCACCGTGATCACCGCCCTGTCCACCGGGGTCCCCAGAGACACCTCGGCGTCGCGCTTGAGCTTCCTGAGGACCTCCGCCGAGACCTCCTCAGGCGTCCAGGCCCGACCTGACAACTCGATGGTGACAGGACCGGCCCCCTCCCCCTTCACCGGATAGGTGACGAGCATGTCCTCCCGAGGAATCTCCGCGCCGCGCCGGCCCATGAAACGCTTCACGGAATAGACCGTGTCGCGGGGCCGGATCACCCGGACACGGTTCGCCGGATGCCCCACAAGAGGCGTCTGGTCCGGACCGGGAACATGCACCACCGAAGGGGTGAGACGGTTGCCCTCGGCATCCGCGATCACATACGGGATGCCGCTGTCCACAACCGCCACCAGCGAGTTGGTCGTGCCGAGATCGATGCCGACGATATTTCCCATGAGCAACCGGGACGGTGGGCGATGTTGGCCCAACCGGCAAGCGACGGACCGGATCCGCTCAAAGACAGGTCCCCAGAACGTGGGACCCTCCTCCTCTCCCGTGTGGAACAAGGACCTGGCCCCATTCCCCCTCCCGTGTGTGGGCCCATTCCCCGGCCTGGCCGTCTTTGCCCCCATGGCGCAACCGCGTTGCGGTTGTTCCGCATCCCGATTCGGACCCCAGGGTAGGTCCTCGTTCCTCGGGCCAACCCTGGGCTCAAGGCCTCAACGCCGTTGGCGTTGCCCGCACGGTTTCTCCCGCATCCAGAAGGAAGTCCACAAGGGCCCGGCCCCGACATCCTGACACTCACTCCCAAGGCGATCGCCTAGGATTGTCTACCGTTCCTCCCCAGCTGAACTCCTCCACCCAGTCCCGCAGCCCAGCCACTTCAACATAGTTGTACCCACTGGCCCTGCCGTAGTCGTACGTCACGTCGAAGGTCGCCGTCACCAGACCCGCAGGCTGTTGGCGCAGGTGCTGCAGCAGTTCTTCGGACAGGATCACCACGAAGTGTCCCGGGAAGTCGACAAACTCAAGGCGGACCCCGGACTGCTGGATGCGATGGAGCGCCCCGTCGGCCTCCACCGGCTCGACCTTCCAGGACATGCGAAACTCCTTCCTTTGCGTCCTTCCAAGGAAGGGGCCTCGCTCCGTCAGGAACACCACAAACCCTAGGCTAAAGACGAATGCCGAAGCGACCATGAGGCGCCAAGGACTCCTCCGGGAGCGGACCCTTCGGGAGATCACCCAGGAGGCCAGAATCGACACCAGGAGACCGCACACGAACCAAAGCGGTCGGAGATCACCATATCCCAACAGGGCCGCTTGCAGGGTCATGAACATACCGGTATGCACTCCATCTCGTTCTTCGCCGCCGCCACGGCCGGATGCGGACGGAGGGGCATTGGATCCCTGTGGTCCAAGACATCCCGGCAGACGCCGAAGAACTCGTCGCGCGTTGTTGTGCGTCGGACCCGATGCAGGAAGGCCTCCGCCTCCGCCGGGGTCGAGCCCACCCCCTGTCCGATGAAGTTCAGGTACCGCTTCATCTGCTCGACCTGGAGCCGTTCCCGGGATTCCGGAGGCTCCGTCACCCGCCACAGATCGTCGATGTACCCCAGCACCTCCCGGCCTGTCGGAGGGACGACCGTCCCGCCCCGCCGATGAGCCCGGATCTGGTCGAACAGCCAGGGGTTCCGGATGCAGCCACGACCGATCATCAACCCGCGCACACCGGTGCGATCGAGGACCTCCGTGGCCCGCTCCGGGGTCCCCACGTTCCCGTTGGCCAGGACCGGAAACGGCAGCCGGGCGGCGGCTCCAGCGATGAGGTCGTAATGAACGTCGCCACGGTACATCTGGGCCACGGTCCGTCCATGGATCGTCAGAAGGTCCAGGGAGTGCCGGGCGAAGATCGGCAGAAGCGACTCGAACTCGGCGGTATCCGCGAATCCGAGGCGCGTCTTCACCGTGAAGGCCACCGAGACCGCATCGCGCAACGCCCCCAGGACCGCATCGATCCGGGCTGGATCGCGGAGCAGTCCCCCTCCCGCACACTTGCGGTACACCACCGGCGCCGGACAGCCGAGGTTCAGGTCGATCGCCGCCACCGGATACTCCTGGAGCACCCGGGCCGCCCGGGCGAGGGCCTCCGGATCATTGCCGATCAGCTGGGCGATGGCCGGGCGTCCCGTCGGGTTCTCGACCAGGCTCCGCAGGATCCATTTCTCGGGCCGCCACGTCGCGGTCACCCGGAAGTACTCCGTCCAGTAGACATCCGGTCCCCCACGGGCGTGGAGCAGGGTCCAGAAGGGCAGGTCCGTAACATCCTGCATCGGAGCCAGGGCCAACAGCGGCTCGGGCGACCGGAGGCGCTCGAGGAACTGACGATAGGGCGTCATCGGGTCAGAACGGCGAATCCCCCGCGTCGCCCTCCAACCCCCGCAGCGGTCCCAGCGGATCGTTCCCCCAGGCCGGCGCACCGCGGAGACGCCACTCCTCCATCAGCTCCTCAGGGATCTCCTGCAGGAAGCGCGACGGCGACTGGAGCGCGAGGCTCCCCTGGAACATCCGCATGAGAGGATACAGCAGATAGAGCTCGTCCTTGCCACGGGTCGCCGCGACGTAGAACAGCCGACGCTCCTCCTCGAGCGCATCGGCCGCATCCACGGCCCGCTGCGTCGGAAAGCATCCGTCGCTCAGCATGATCACAAACACCGCGCCGAACTCGAGTCCCTTGGCCTGGTGGACGGTCGAGAGCCGCAGTCGCTCCTCGTCGTCCCCCTCCTTCGCCGATTCGTCGGCCTCGAGGTTCGTCTGCAGGGCCAGCTGCGACAGGAAGTCCGACACGCTCTGGAACTGGGCCGCGTAGAGGGCGAGCTGCTCGAGCTCCTCAAGACGCCGCGGAGCCCGGTCATAGTTGGCCTCGACGTACTCCTTGTAGGAGGCCTCGACCACATGGCGGATGAGGTCGGCCGGGGACATCGCCCGGGACGGGTCTTCGCCCTGGGCAAGCGTCGCGGTGAACTGGGCCCACGCGACGACGGCACGCTTAGGGACGGCCGACTGCAGCGCGGCCATCACGGGAGCGACGGGCATCCGGGGTCCTTCCGGCACCGGGGAAACCTCCTCCAGCTCGCCGTCGAGGTCCGACACCGGGGCGCGGACCACGAGGGCATCCCCGATCGGTTCACCACACCGCGAGTTCCACTCCGTGATGAAGCGTTCCCAGAGCTTCTCGGCTCCCTTGCCCCCGATGCCCGGGAGCATCCGGGCGAGGCGCTTGAACGCCAGCTCGTCGCGCGGATTGGTCAGGAACTTCAGATACGCCGCGACATCCTTGATGTGCGCCTGCTCGAAGAACCGGATGCCGCTGGTGATCAGGAACGGGATGTTGCGTCGGGTGAGCTCCAGCTGGAGCTCGAGCGCATGGAAATGGGACCGGTAGAGGATGCAGATGTCGTCGAGCGGACGTCCTTCATCCCGCAGCTCCAACACTCTCTGGGCGATGAAGGTCGCCTGCTCCGAGGCGTCGTTGCAGACCACCAGGGCGGGCTTGGATCCGGGTTTCCGCACCGCCTGGAGGACCTTCGGGAACTGCCGGACATTCCCCGAGATGGCGGCGTTGGCGAGGGCCAGGATCTCCGGCGTGCTGCGGTAGTTGGTCTCGATCCGGAACACCTGCGCGTCGGCGTAGCGGCGGGGAAATTCGAGGATGTTCGCGAAGTTGGCCCCACGCCACGAGTAGATGCTCTGCGCGTCGTCCCCAACGGCCATGAGGTTCCGATGCGTCCCGGCCAGCAGGTCGAGCAGCGTCGCCTGGAGCACGTTGGTGTCCTGGTACTCGTCGACCAACACGTGCTGGAACCGCCGCTGGTACCACTCCCGGAGATCGGCGTGGTCCTGGAGCAGGCGCAGCCACAGGACCAGCAGGTCGTCGAAGTCCAGGAGCCCCGCCGCGCGCTTCCGGGCGGCGAACCGCTTCTGGATGTCGATCAGGGTGTCGGCCAGTTCCACGAAGCTGGAGTGGTCCGTCTCCAGCACCTCGCGCAGGGTTCGGCCGGTGTTCAACGCCTGGGAGTAGATCTCCGCGATCACCTCGGGCTTCGGGAACCGGGTCGCCTTCGGATCCACCCCCGCCTCGGGGATGCAGGCCGCAAGGAGGTCCTTGGCGTCCTCGCGGTCCGCGACGGTGAACCCGTTCGGGAAGCCGATGCGATCGGCATGCCGACGCAGGATGCGGAGTCCGACCGAATGGAAGGTCCCGCCCCAGAGCCGGCTGAGGTCCTCGCCGATCAGGCCGTTGACCCGCTCCATCATCTCGCGGGCGGATTTGTTGGTGAAGGTGAGGAGCAGGATTCGCTCCGCGGGGACGCCGTGCTCGAGCAGCCAGGCGACCCGATAGGTTAGCGTGCGGGTCTTGCCCGCCCCGGCACCCGCCAGCACCAGCGTCGGTCCGGGCGAGGCGGTGACGGCGGCCAGCTGCTGGGCGTTCAGCTCTCCGGCGTAGTTGATCCGGAGGCTGACAGAGCCCGAGGTGGGCTGGAGCTGGTAGTCGCGAGGCACTGCCAACAGCAAACCCCGAAAGAGGCACCTGGTCCAACATGGAGAATCGCAGAGCCGGAGTCCGACTCGTACCCGTCCGCGAGGAGCCCATCGGGGCAGCCTAGCGCTTCCTGCGAGACGATTTGTCCAACCAGCGTCCCGCATCGCGGGCAAAAATATGCGAAGGACGCTCACAGGCGAAGTAGAACAGCACCGTGGCGGCAAAAATGAACGCCAGCCGGGGAAAGAATTCCAAAGGCGTTCCAACGCCGGGAAACAGCGGTTGATCCACGAGCCGGATCCAAATGCCGAACCACATGAAATGCGTGATGTACAGGGAGTAGCTCCAGGAACCGCACCATTCGAGCCAGCGAAAAGGGGGATGGGTCGAACATCTGGCCATCTCGTAGCCGAGCCAACGGGAAGCCAGAAACCCAACTCCGATCACGGCCGCAGGGTAGCGTACAGGCGGCCATCCCACCGGCGCGTGGTAAAGCACCAGGCTCGTGACGACGAATCCCTCCAGGACCGCCGCCCTCCAACCCCAGAGTCGGGGCAGGGTCGCCGTCGGGAGCCCGCAGGTCCCAAGCCTCTCCCCGAGATGGCAGCCCGAAAGCCAGACGGGAAGGTAGATCATCGCCGAGATGACGACACCAAACTCGCCCGGATGGAGCACCTGTAGGTTGGACGCGAGAAGGATGCCCGAAAGCACCAGAGACAAGGCTGTGACCATCCGCCAGCCCCATCGGCGTACAGCCACCAGGAGCACCGGATAGATCGAGTAGAAAATCAATTCAACCAGCAGGGTCCATATCCAGATCATCGCCGAGACCCTGTTGGTCCCGGAAAAGTTCTTCGCCGACAGCAGAAGTCCCAAGGCCAGTGCACCTGCCAACGGCAGACCGAGACGCATGTATCGACGGATGAAAAACGCAGGCCAATACGGCGTCGCAGCCCCGGCCTGCGGCAGGTGGATGCACAAACCGGAGACCACAAAAAAACCATCACGGCCGCCTGTGGATTGGTGAGATTCGCCACCAGAGCACCCACCAGTTTGCCGAAGAGACCGAAGTTTTTTTCCAACCAGTCAGGGAAGGGGATTCCGGTGTGACTGATCGTGAGATGACCGCGCAGAGGAATCGAATTGAGTTCAATCCGTGGAGGTGAATCTTTCGGATCGGACTGGGATCTTCTGGGAGGCGCGTTTCCATCTGAGGTCCGGGGTCGCTTACGCGCTTTCTGGAGGATCAACGGCTGGGTGTTCGCAGCTCCATGGAGGTGTCGGCCCGACACTCGCGGCCCGTCATCCTCGGATCGGACGGTATTGGATTCAGCAGATTCGAGATAGTCATTCCGCTCCATGGCAGGGTCCTCAAGAAACCGGCGAACGCCCTCCAGATCGGTCTGCATCCGGGGCAGCACATGGAAGCGCCAGAACCCCGGAGTCGTGGGAAGGAGGTCCTCCAACGGGGTGAAGATTTGTCCCTCGTGCCCGAGGCGCTCCCAATGCTGGGCTGGCTCGGCAGATTCCCGGAAGAGCAGCGGCAACTTTTCGAGGTCGTCAGGCGCCGCCATCTGGGCCATGGGATCCGCGGTGACCGGAGCTCTCCCGAGGAACGCAAGCTCGCGGTGTCGAAGGCGACCGTCGAGACCTTCACCCCACGGCTGTGCACTGGATCATTCCTTGGATCGCCCGGGCTGCCCCATCACTGAAGCCCATCGAACGCATCAGGGACCCGGCCACGGCCGCCCTGGTCCCCGGAGGCCCCCGTCTGCGGATCCCGCTCCCGCTTAGAGGCCCGACGGAATCGACGCAGGGGCCGGGCACATCCGGCAACCCGCTCTCAGGCCATGGCGGCCGCCAGTTCCTCCCAGAGATGGACACTCATGCGCATCCCGGCCGCATAGGCATCCAGGGAGAGCTTCTCGTTGGGCGAATGCGGGTTGTCATCGGGCAACGCCATGCCGATCAACAGCGAATCCGCCCCCAGGTGTTCCTTGAAGGCCGACACGATCGGAATGCTCCCGCCCTCGCGCGCCAGCAGCGCCTCACAACCGAACCCCGCCTGGATCGCCCTGAGGGCGGCCTGGGCCAGCGGACCGGTCGGGTCCACCAGGTACGGTTTGCCGCCGTGTCCATGCCGGACGGTCAGCCGGACGGTCTTGGGACACAGCCTCTGGAGGTGCTTCTTCACCGCCGCGATGATCTTCCGGGGCTCCTGGTCCGGCACCAGCCGCAGGGTGATCTTCGCGCTGGCCCAGGACGGGATGATCGTCTTGCTGCCCTCGCCCTGGTAGCCGCTGGTCAGGCCGTTGATCTCGAAGGTCGGCCGGGCCGTCCGCTGCTCCTCCGGCGTGAAGCCCTTCTCGCCGAAGAGCTGGGGCACACCCAGGAATCGACGGTATTTGTCGGGGTTGGACGGGAGCTTGGCCATCTGACGCCGCTCGTAGGCGGAGAGCTTCTGGACGTCTTCGTAGAGCCCGGGAACCGTGATGCGTCCTTTCGTATCGCGCATCTGCGCCAGCATCTGACAGAGGACCATCGCCGGGTTGTCCAGACTGCCCCCGAAGATCCCGGAGTGCAGGTCGCGGTCGGGTCCATCCACCCGGATCTCGATCGCGGCGATGCCGCGCAGGGCGTAGGTCAGGGTCGGATGCTTCAGGCTGGGAATCCCGTTGTCGGAGATGACGACGGCGTCACAGGCGAGCTCCTGGGCGTGTTCCGGCAGGAACTTGAGAAGCGACGTCGATCCGACCTCCTCCTCCCCCTCGATGAGCAGGGTGATGTTGCAGGGCAGCGGCTGGCCGAACTGCAACCAGGCCTCGATCGCGTTGATGTGGGCGAGGTGCTGGCCCTTGTTGTCGCTGATGCCCCGGGCGTAGACGTTGCGGCCCTCCCGACGCGGTTCGAACGGCGGGGAGGTCCAGAGTTCGAACGGCTCCGGAGGCTGGACGTCGTAGTGGCCGTAGACCAGGAAAGTGGGCTTGCCGGGTTCCGGATTGGGGGTCCGCGCCACCACGATCGGATGGGTGGGCGTCTCATGGATGTCGACCGTCAGACCGGCATGACGGCACCGGTTGGCGATCCAGTGGGCGGCCTTCTGGAGATCCTCGGCATGCTGGGACTGGGCGCTGACGCTCGGGATCCGGGCGTACTCGAGGAGGTCCTCGATGTGGCGCTCATCCTGGGAACGAAGGTACTCGATGGGGGTCTGGGAGGTCATGTCGATCCTGCGGACGGGTTATTTGAATAGCTTCAGGGGATTCAGGGGTCGGACGGGGGCATTCGTGACCCTGCGAGTCGCGTTGGTGGACCCGCCGGAATCGCTCCCTCCAAACAGTCCCTTGAGTGCGTTGTCCACAGCGGCGCCGGCGCCACCCACCACACGTTCCACCGTCTTCTCGACCTTGCCGGTACCCTGGTTGACGAGCTCACCCAGCGGCCCCGGCAGACGCGCCAACGCCAGAGCCACCCCAGCCGGATCAATGTCCGCCTTGGGATCGCCCACGGTTCCCCGGATCGTGAGGAAGTCCGGAAGCGGCTCCCGCTTCTTGGTCAGCTCGTCGGGAACCGAGACGGAGATGGGGATGTCATAGCGGGAGTCCGCCAGGACATCCCGGAGCTCGAGGGTGCCCTTGCCGGAAGCCAGGTAGGTGGCGTTGCCCACATCGAACGAACGGATCCGGACAATCCCCTGGTCGACCTCGGTCGAGGCGGAGACTAGGTCGACCGGCATCTTCGACAGGTTGGGGATCTGGAGCGCCCTCGACAGGGCCATCACCAGGGTCTCGATGAGGGGATTCCGGGTCGAGGTGACCTTGTAGTTCAGGTTGGTCCCCACGAACTGACCGCTCCCCTTGAGGGACTTGCGAAGCTCGGGGAGAGCCACTCCGGAACCGGCGATCGTCCACGTCGCGGACAGCATCCCCTCGGCCTCCATGAGGGATCGGTCGACGAACGAATGAAGGGTGGGGGCCACCGGGATGCGATCGAGGGATCCCGTCGTCTCATACCGATATCCCTGGACACCGAGGTCGACCTTGGCGGCGGCGGACGCCGGCGCTCCGTTCAGGGTCAGCGACAGGGGCTGGACCTGGATCCGGCTGCCTTCGGTCGAGATCTTGGTGACCCAGTTCGTGACGGCGACCTCCCGCAAATGGACCCGTGCGATCTCGGACTCGAAGGTCAGTTGCTGGACCGGCAACGGGATGGGCTTCCCCAGTTCGGAGGAGTCGCTGGGCAACCGGGCGGGAGCGGGAGCGGGAGAGTCCTTGCGGGCCGCGGGGCGTCCGCCCACGAACAGATGGTAGAGGGGGTCGAGATCGATCCCATCGCTGGTGATCCGCACCCGGCTGGGCTGGGGTTTCTGGGGTGAGAGGCCCAGCAGGGCGGTGGCCTCGATGCGGTTCGACGCCCTCGGGGTGGACCCAAGGTCCAGGAGGAGCCTGTTGATCGTGAGGGTCTGTCCGCGGTGGGAGCCGTCGAGGTCGACCCCGAACGACAGCGGCGTGCCGGGCAGCGCGCCGTCCGGATCCGTCACCTGTAGCCGGGAGATCCTCAGGGAGCTCTTCGCCGAGGATTGCCCCGCAAGGTCGAGGCCCAGCTTGCCGGTCCAATCGAGGCTGACGGAGTCCAACCGCTTCGGCGCGAGGGCCACCGCCACGAATGGGCCGATGGCCTTCTCGTTCAGGTTCACGGTCCGGATATCGAGATCCCCCCGCCGCAGCCCCAGATCATAGTCGCCGGTCACATCTAGGCTGCCACCGGGAGCCGAACCCGAGCGGAACGCCAGGGAGCCTTTGCGGACCGCCAGCTTGGTGCCCGAGACGGAGACCAGGGTCTCGACGCCGACACGGTATTCCTTGAGGGCCACTCCCTGCACGGAACCGGTGAGCGCCTCCAAGGCGATGGAGGCCGACAGGTTGGTCTTTCCCGATGCCGTGGCCACCTGTCCGGTCCATCGGAGCACACCGGAATCCAGCACCACACCCTCGACGGGCACGAGGCGAAGCAGATCGGGGATCTGGGCCTCGACGGTGGTCTGGGCGCTCAGCTCGCCGCTCCGCCGATTTGCACGGACATCACCCGACGCCGTCGCCACGGTCCTGCCCTGATGACGGAGGGCGAGGGCCAGACGATCGACCGCGAGCACCTCGAGATCCTCGAAGGATCCCTCCAGGTTCAGGGCGAGGGCGACATCCCGGACGGACACGCCCCCGATGTCGAGGGCCACGCCATCGACGCTCCCCTGGGTCTGCAGCCGGAGTCGTCGACCGTCCTGGTCGGCAGTCAGGCCCGCCTTCAGGTCGACCCGACCCGCCGGGAGGTTGGCACCGGCGACGGCCCTCCAAGGGGCGAGGTCCAGCTGGGTCACCTCGAGGGAAAACGTCGCCTCGCGGAAGCCCGCGACCGATCCCGCCCACGAGAGGTTCATGGGGCGGTCCAGACCGCCATGGAGGAGGGCGCGGGATTTCTGCCGGACATCGAGATCCACCTTCTCGAGGAGCGCAGACTTCCCGGCCAGATCCACACGGAACCGGTAGTCGAGCCCCAGGTCGATCTCCGGTGTGAGTCCGCCGGAGGTCTTCAGGCTGAGCGCATCGACGGCGAGCTTGCCGAAGGAGGCGACCCACTGGCCCTGCCGGGTGACGTCCACACGACCTGTGGCCGAGATCCGGGTCTGGCCCGGGTCCATCCCCATCAGGACCGCGACGGGTCCGAGGGCGACGCGGTCGATTCCCGAGAGGGCGTAGTCGAGTCGGGCCTCGCGCTGGGCCACATTGAACGGACCGCTCAGCACGAGCTCGCCGGCCGGACTGGACTGCTTGGAGACCGCGATGCGGAACCGCTGGAGCTCCTCGGGATTCACCACCGTCTCCATCCGCAATCCAAGGCCCGTGGCCTCCCGGAACAGCCCCTCCCCCTGGACCCCCGAGACGGCGAGATCGGCATCGACCCGGCGGGGACCCAGCGTGGGATCAAGCTCGAGGCCGACGCTGCCCGACAGCCTGGCGGTGATCTGGTTGGTGCCCCGATCCGTCTGCCGAAGCCCCATCTCGATGGCGACCTTCCCCTGCTGGCCGGTCACCCAACGGTCGAGGGTCACCTGCAGACCGGAGATCTCCGCCTCCGTCGGACCGGCGGCCCCATGCCGGGTGTACCTCAGGGTCCCGTTCCGGAGGGCGATCTTCGAGAGATCGAACCGGGTCGGCTCCGAGGGGCCCGACGGCGTGGCGGGTTTGGAGGGACCGGAAAGGGCGGAGAGGAGCACCGACAGGTTGCTGGTGCCATCGGCCTTCTCAACCACGGTGACGCTGGGCGCCTGGATCGCCAGCTCCTTGACGGTCAGGGTGCCACCGAGAATGGCACCGAGGTCGTACTGGACCTGGACCTCCTCCGCCGCGACGAGGGTCTCGGCACCCTTGGGGGTCAGGCGCAGACCACTGAGACGAACCGACGAGAACGGGCTGAGCGAGATCCGGGTGACGGCCACCTCGCTCCCCAGCGCGGCACCCACCCGGGGCAGGACGATCCACTTCAGGAACAGCGAGCTGGTGACAAAGACGTAGAGGACCAGGAGGAACGCAGCGCCCGCGGCGAGGTACAGGGGCCACCGGGCCTTGGGCTTGTAGAGGGATTTGTCCATCGGAGATCAGTTCGAAGGGCGTTCGAGCAGGGCCACATAGTCGGCGATGCCGGTGGCGGGGGTGAATCGGGGGGTGAACTCCAGTTCCGATCGGACCCGCTGCATGTCGGCCTCGGTATGGGGCTGGTAGAAGCTGTAGGGGTTCTCGAAGTATTCCGGCTCCAGCCGTGTGCCGAGCGCACGGTTCAGCGCCTCGATCACCTCGTTGAACGAGAAGGCATGGCCCGATCCGCAGTTGAAGATCCCGCTTCGCTTCGAGGCGGTCAGCGCATGGAGGGTGAGGGCCACCACATCCTTCACGTAGACGAAATCCCGCTTCTGCTCGCCACCCCGAAACACGCGGGGCCGCTTGCCGGACTTCATCTGCCGGTAGAGCTGGTAGATCATGCTCGCGGCCGCCCCCTTGTGGGTCTCGAGCGGCCCATAGACGTTGAAATACCGGAGCCCGACGATCCGCCAGGTCGGGAAGCGCCGCGCCTGCTCCCGGGCCAGGTTGTCGAGCTGAACCTTGCTGAACGCGTAGACGTTCGCCGGTGCCGCAGGCTGGTCCTCGGTCTGGATCCCCGAGCAGATCCCGTAAGTAGCCGCCGAACTCGCGTACACCACCGGGGTCTGGTGGGGCTCGGCGAACCGGAGGAGGCGACGGAACCCCTCGATGTTGTCGTGGGACTGCAGCGCCTGGTCATGGACGGTGGTGTCGGTGATCGAGGCCTCGTGGAAGATCGCGTCGAAGACGAGGTCCCGGAACTGGGCCGACCAGTCGAGTCGGGACACGTCCGCGGTCACGAAATCCCCGCGGAACCCGCGGAGGTTCCGGAAATCGCCCGACCGGAAGTCGTCGACCACCACGATCCGCGCCTCCGGAAACCGGGCCTGGAGCTCGAGGGTGAGATTGGAACCGATGAACCCGGCGCCACCGGTGACGAGGATGTTGTTCACTAGACCGCGAGGTTAAGGAGCCAAGGCACCATCGCAAGTGCGATGGCCGTCACCGACCGCACCACGGTCCGGAACATCCCTGGGGGCGGACCTCAGCGGCGGAGGCGCACCAGTTCCTCGGCGATCTGGACCGCATTGAGCGCGGCACCCTTGAGGAGCTGGTCGCCGGACACCCAGAAGCAGAGTCCGTTCTCGAGGGCCACGTCCTGACGGATCCGTCCCACCGCGCAGTCGTACTTCCCCGAGGTGTCGAGCGGCATCGGATACCGCCTGGCGGCCGGATCATCGACGATCTGGAGTCCCGGAGCCTTGGCGAGGACCGCCTTGGCGGCTTCGACGGTCAAGGGCTTGGAGAACTCCGCGCTGACCGCGATGGAATGGGCCCGGTAGACCGGCACGCGGACACAGGTGACCGAGGCCCTGAACGCCGGATGGTGCATGATCTTGCGTCCCTCGACCTGCATCTTCATCTCCTCCTTGGTGTAGCCGTTGTCGAGGAAGACATCGACATGGGGCAGGACATTGAAGGCGATCTGATGGGGATAGACCTCCCGGGTGACCGGCTGTCCCGAGGCGATCTGCCGGACCTGGCCCTGCAGCTCCTCGATCGCCTTGGCACCCGTGCCGGAGACGGCCTGGTAGCTGGAGGCGAAGACCCGGGTCACCCCGAACGCGTGGTGGAGCGGGTACAGGGCCATCAGGGTGATGATGGTCGTGCAGTTCGGGTTGGCGATGATGCCCCGGTGGCCGGGGATGTCCTGGGGATTGATCTCCGGCACCACCAGCGGCACGGAGTCGTCCTGGCGGAAGGCGCTGGAGTTGTCGACCACGACGCATCCGGCGGCGGCGGCGGCGGGGGCGAACTCCTTCGAGATGCTGCCGCCGGCGCTGAAGAGGGCGATGTCGATGCCGCGGAACGACTCCCGGGTCAGCTCGGTGACGGCGTGGTCCCTGCCACGGAATGGCAGTGTCCTGCCCACGGACCGCGCGGAGGCCAGCAGGGTCAGTTTCCCCACCGGGAAGTCGCGCTTCTCGAGGGTCTCCACCATCTCGACGCCGACCGCGCCGGTCGCGCCCACCACAGCCACATGCGGTTTCCAGTCCATAACGGACCCGGAAGCCTATGGAGCACCGGCGAGGTGTCTAGACCCTATTTTCCGGACCGTCTGCCGGCCGGCAGCACGGATCGCCAGGGATTGACGGTCTACCGGTGGCGCGACCTCGCGAGGACGGCCGCGCCGGTGATGCCGGCGTTGTCACCCAGCTTCGAGGCGAGGATCTCGACACCCTTGATCGTGCCGGGCATGGCATAGTCGAGGGCGGTCTCGATGATGATCGACATCATCTCGTCCTCGAGGGCGTCGATGACGCCGCCGCCCAGCACGACGACCTCGGGATTGAGGATGTTGATGAGGTTGGCGATGGCGATGCCGGTGAACTCGGCGGCGCTCTCGACCACCTCCTCGACCAGCTTGTCGCCCTTGCGCAGGGCCTTGCGGAGGTCGCCGCTCTTCAGCTCCGCGAGGCCATCCCCCAGCATTTCGGTCAGCACGGTCTTCTCGCCGGCCTTCACCCGCTGCTGGATCTCCCGGAAGAGGGCCGTCCGACTGGCAAGGGCCTCGAAGCAGCCGTTGTTGCCGCACCCGCATTTGGGTCCGCCCACCTGCAGGACCATGTGGCCCAGCTCGCCGGCGGTCCCGTTGAAGCCACGGTGGACGCGCCCATCGAGGATCAGGCCGCCGCCGATGCCGGTGCCGAGGAAGACGCCCATGAGGTTGCGGGTCCGTCCCTTGAGCTCGACCTCGTGCACCCCGAGGGTGCAGGCGGTGCAGTCGTTCTCGACGAAGACCGGGATCTCGAGCTGCTTCTCCAGCTCCTTCCGCAGCGGGGCGTCCTTCCACTGGAGATTCGGGGCGAAGATGACCTCCCCGGTCTCGGAGTCGACCGCCCCAGGGGCCCCGATGCCGATGGCCTGGACCTGCTTGAGGCTCATGTCGGCCTCGTCGACCGCATCCCGGACGCATCGGGCGATCCGGTCGACGACAGACCCGAAGCCTCGGCTGGATTTCGTGCTCAGCTTGGCGGTCTGCAGCAGCCGGAGCTGGGGACCGAAGACACCGGCGAGGATCTTGGTTCCACCGAGATCGACGCCGACAAAGAGATCGCTTTTGGAGCCGTCAGCCATGGCGTGGAGGGATGGGGTTCAGGGCGAGGTCTTCACGGGATCGGCCACGGTCGGAACCGTTCCCTTCGGCGCCACGGAGCCTTCCCCCGAATACCCGCTGAAGAGGGTCAGGGCAATCCCGCCGGTCCGGGCCGGCAGGGGATCGCCGCCGATGGGCCCGGTGTTCGGAAGCCGCCGCGACCGGTCGCCACGCTTCTCCTCCACGATCGTCTGGTAGGGGGTCGACTGCTGGGAGAATTCGGCCATGACGAAGCTGCCGGACCCATCCTGGATCCGGAACATCGGCATCGATTTCCAGGTGCCGGACGATTCACACAATCCGCCGAGGATCTCGGAACGGCCACCCTCGAGGGTTGCCAGCAGGGTCCCGGGCCGCTCCGTCGTCAGTCCGAGGATCCAGACCGTCCCGCCCTGGTTGACGATCTTGTCGCCGCCGAAGCGTTCAAACCACTGTCGGGCCCAGAGGCTCAGCCCCTTGTCGACGACCCATGGGTGGTCGCTCGACACATTCTCGAGGAACAGCGTTCCCTTGCCCCTCCAGTCGACGCTGATGCCGGAGCAGTCCCGGATCACAACCGTCCGATCCGCAACCGAACGCAGGAACGCGACCCTGCCCCCGGTGACCTCGATCTGCTCGAACCAGAGCGTCGGAGCCGACTCCTGTCCTATCCGGAATCCGCACTGTCCGGGTGCCGCGACCAGGTTGAGAACCGCCTCGGTGCCGACGATCCGGCGCACCTTGCCCCGGATTTCGACGGGATGCCGGACGTTCCAGGTCCCGTTCGGGAGAAAGACCGTGGTCGCCCCGGAATCGATGGCCTTCTGGATCGCCTCGGAGTCGTCCTCGGAATCGCCACCGCGACCCCCGAACTGGGCTGGACTCGCCCAGTCGGACAGCGGATCCCACGGCGTCTCTGGCGCCTCCGCCACCGGCAGGCGCATCGTGATCGGGGGGGATGGGAAGATGTTGACCATGCCATGGGAATGGTACTCGTCGACGACCAGACCTCGCACCGGAGGCAGCCTGCTCGACCAGTTCTGGAGAAGGTTGGAGTAGCCCGGAGCCGCCACCTCCCGCATGAAGAGGAATCCGCGGTTGAAGACGGCCGGGCCCCCACGCTTCGTCGGAAGCCCCTGCAGCACCGCGTCCACCAGGGTCACGAAGCCGGATTCGTCCGTGTTCTGGACGGCCGGAACCGAATTGGTGCTGCGGAGCCGGTGGATCGTCACCACCTGGGCTCCGTTCCGGATGCCCTCGGACTTCTGACCCGTGAGCTGGATGTCCTCAAGGGTCACCGAGTAGGCGGGGTTCCCGGTGCGGATCCCGGTGCCGAAGCCCTGGATGCGGACGTTCTTGACCAGGAGCGGGCCCAGGTCCTCTCCCGGACTCAGATCGAGTCCCACCCCGCCGGAGCCATCGCCGCCCGCCACGATGTCCACGTTCCGAAGCCCACCCTGGTGATGGGCCACCAGCTGCAGGCCGCTCGCACCCGGGTTTCCAATCCCGGTGTCGAGGGTGAGATCCCGGACGGCATTCCGCAGGAACCGGGTCCCCACCCCGGTCGCCAGCATCGGACGGGACTTGCCCGAGTCGGAGAAACCCGGCGAGTAGTCGAAAATCCGGAGGACCGTCTTCCCTCGACCCTGCCCCTGGAGGATGGTCCGACCCTGCAGCGGACTGCCCGGGGCTGCCGGCCAGCGCAGTGTGTCGGAGATCCGGTAGACCCCCTCGGGGAGGTAGATGATCCGGTTCGTCATGCCGTTCTCCCAGATCGCCTGCTGCAGCGCCTCCGTGTCATCCGTGAGCCCATCCCCCTTGGCGTGGTAGGGCGACTGGCGCACGTTGATGATCCCGGCGTCCGGTGGATAGACGACGTCGGCCCGGACTCCCGGGGCGAGGATGCCGGCCAGGCACAGCACAAGACCGGGAAGCCTGTGGGCGAGGAAGCGTTGGAGCATCGACATGAAGCTTCGACAGGATCCCGCAGGCTCAGCGAGGAATCCAGTGTTTTGCCGGGACACCGGACCACCGCTCCGCCCGCTCCACCACCGGGGGTGTCTTGCGGACCAGGGCGTTCCTGCCGCACGGTGTGTCCGACATGAGCCTGCTGCCCTTTGGTGATCTGCCACGGTCCACCCCGCGCCGATTCGTCCCGGAGACCCTCGACCTCGCCCAGTGGGACCAGATCGCCCCGCTGTTCGACCGGCTCGAGGAGCGATCCAGGGACCTCGCCTCGGTGTCCGAACTGGAGGCGTGGCTGGTGGACTGCGGCGAGCTGCAGGCCGCCCTCGAGGAGGAGGGGGCCAAGCGGTACATCGCCATGACCTGCCACACCGACAGTCCGGAGGCCGACAAGGCGTACCTGTGGTTCGTCGAGGAGATCGAGCCCCGACTCAAGCCCCGCCGCTTCGCCCTCGCCAAGGCCTACCTCGCCCAGCCCCTGCGTCCGAAGCTGCCCCTCGACCGCTACCGGGTGCTCGATCGCGACACCGCCCTCCAGGTGGAGCTGTACCGGGACGAGAACGTCGCGCTGGAGACCGAGGAGGCCAAGGTCGGCAACGAATACAACAAGCTCTCCGGGTCCCTCACCGTGGAGTTCCGGGGCGAGCAGAAGACCCTGACCCAGATGGGACGCTACCAGGAGGAGCCCGATCGGCCCCTGCGCGAGGAGGCCTGGCGCCTCGTGGCCACGCGCCGCCTCCAGGAGGCCAACCGGTTCGAGCAGATCCTCAACCAACTGCTGGTCCTCCGTGGTCGGATCGCCGCCAACGCCGGCCATGCCAACTACCGCGACTACGCCTTCCGCATGCGCGGCCGGTTCGACTACACCGCCGTCGACTGCGAACGGTTCCACGACGGCATCGAGGCCGAGGTGATGCCCGTGCTCCGTCGACTGCTGGCCCGTCGACGCGAGCAGCTCCAGGTCCCCGCCCTGCGCCCCTGGGACGTCGCAGTCGACCCGCTGAACCGTCCCGCCTTGAAGCCCTTCACCGAGACGGCCGAGATGGAGCGCGGGTCCCAGGTGATCTTCGACCGGCTGGATCCGGAACTCGCGCGGAGATTCCAGACCATGCGGGACCTGCGACTCCTCGACCTCGTCAACCGCAAGGGCAAGGCCCCGGGCGGCTACCAGAGCACGCTCAGCGAGTCCCGGCTTCCGTTCATCTTCATGAACGCCGTCGGACTCCAGCGCGACGTCGAGACACTCCTCCACGAGGCCGGCCACGCCTTCCATGCCCTTGCGACCCGTGACGAACCCCTGTTTGCCTATCGCGGTGCCCCGATCGAGTTCTGCGAGGTCGCCTCCATGGCCATGGAGCTCCTCGGCGCGCCGCACCTCGATGTCTTCTACTCCGAGCCCGATGCCCGCCGGGCCCGTCGGGTCCACCTCGAAGGCATCGTCGGCGTCTTCCCCTGGATCGCCACGGTCGACGCCTTCCAGCACTGGCTCTACACCCACCCGGGCCATTCCGTGACGGAACGTTCCGCAGCGTGGAACCGGCTCATGGACCGGTTCGGGGGTGACATCGACTGGACGGGATTCGAGCCCTCGCGCTCGAACCTCTGGCACAAGCAACTCCACATCTTCCTCTACCCCTTCTACTACGTGGAATATGGGATCGCCCAACTGGGTGCGCTCCAGGTGTGGTCGAACGCCGCCCAGGACCACCCCAGGGCCCTCGCGGACTACAAGGCGGCCCTGGCGCTGGGCGGATCGCGTCCCCTGCCCGACCTGTTCGCGCGGGCCGGCTGCCGGTTCGACTTCAGCCGCCAGACCCTCGCCCCCCTCATGGACCGCGTGCAGCAGGCCCTGGCGGCCCTCGACTGAGTCCCGTCCCGTGCGAGACTCCCGTGGTAAGACGATGACGGAACCCGATCCCAACGACGCCTGGCAGGAGGCCCCTCGACCGAACAGCCGCTCACTGGCAGCCTGGCTGGTCGGCATCAACGTCGCCGTGTTCCTGGGGGAGATCCTCGTCCGAAAGTACACCCGGTGGCCCCTCACCCACTGGTGCGCCCTCGGCGTGTCCGGGATCCGGTCGGGATACCTCTGGCAGTTCCTCACCTACCAGTTTCTCCACGGCGGCATCCTGCACCTCGTCCTCAACTGCTGGGGCCTGTACGTGTTCGGACAGGGAATCGAGGATCGGCTGGGTCGGTTCCGGTTCCTGAAGCTGTACCTCTTCAGCGGCATCGTGGGCGGGTTTGTCCAGGTGACCTGTGCCCTCCTGGCCCCCAACCTCTTCGGCTCCGCGGTGGTGGGTGCCTCGGCCGGTGTGTTCGGACTCGTCGCCGCGTACGCCGCCCTCTTCCCGGAACGCCAGCTCACCCTGCTGCTGTTCTTCGTGATCCCGGTGACGCTGCGCGCCAAGACCATGCTCCTGTGGGGCGTGATCCTCGCCCTTGGCGGAGCCCTGTTCCCGTTCGACCACGTGGCGCATGCCGCCCATCTCGGCGGCATGCTGGGCGGGTTGCTCTACCTCAACCTGATGCGCGGCAAGGGTCCCCGCGCGTAGCGGCTTCCCGCCAAGGCCATCCATCCCCACCTCATGGCCAGGAACCCTGTCGACCCCGCCCTGGACGGCACCACGGGCACCATCCTGGTGCTGTTCGACGGCACCTGCGCCCTGTGCGACGGGTTCGTGCGCTTCGTGATCGCGAGGGATCCGGACGGACGCTTCCGGTTCGCACCGCTCCAGGGAGAGACCGGACGCCGCGCCTGCACGGCCGCGGGACTGACCCAACCCGGGGGAGAGGGGCCCGACACGGTCGTGGTCCTCGAGGACGGAGTGGCCCGGGTGCGTTCGGACGCGGTCTTGGCGATCGCCGCACGGCTTCCGTTTCCGTGGCCGATCCTCACCGTCGGCCGGTGGGTGCCACGACCCCTGCGCGATGCGCTGTACCGCGGGGTGGCGCGCCACCGACACCGATGGTTCGGGAGACCCTCCGTCTGCCCCGTTCCGGATCCGAGGATCCGTGGACGGTTCCTCGAGTGAACCGGCGGCACCAACGGCTTCGCGATGGGTTCACGCCGCTTGCCCCACCGGGGTCCCCGGGTACCCTGACCGCCTGATGAGTTTTGTCGCCGAGTTCGATGCAGTGCCCTTTCCCCGACTGCTCCAGGAGGCCCGCGAGGCCACTCCGGACCGGGTGGACCGCATCCTCGCCCGCGGGCCCGAGACTCTGTCGGACTTTGCGGCCCTGCTCTCACCCGCCGCGGGACGCTCTCTCGAGACGCTGTGCCGCCGGTCCCAACAGCTCACCCGGCAGCGGTTCGGACGGGTCATCCGCTTGTTCGCCCCGCTCTATCTGAGCAACGAGTGCATCAACAACTGCGCCTACTGCGGCTTCTCGCGCGACAACCCCATCCTCCGGGTCACGCTCGGGGTCGACGAGGTCGTCCGCGAGGCTCGGGCCCTCGCCGAACAGGGATTCCGGAACATCCTGCTCGTCGCCGGGGAACATCCAAAGTTCGTCTCCAACGGATACCTGGAGCAGTGCACCGCCGCCCTGCACGGATTCATCCCGTCGCTCTTGCTTGAGGTCGGACCCATGGAGACCCCCGAGTATGAACCGCTGGTGAAGGCCGGGGCCGAGGGACTGGTGGTCTACCAGGAGACCTACGACCGCACGGCCTACGCCGAACTCCACACCGCAGGACCGAAGCGGAACTTCGACTGGCGTCTGGCGTGTCCCGAGCGCGCCTATGCCGCGGGATTCCGGCGTATCGGCATCGGGGCCCTGCACGGTCTGGCCGACTGGCGGTACGAGGCGCTCGCGACCGCGGCCCATGCGGCCTGGCTGCTGCGGCACTGCTGGAAAGCCATGCTGACGATCTCCCTGCCCCGGCTCCGCCCCTGTGCCGGTTCGTTCGAGCCCCGAACGCACCTCGGTGACCGCGATCTCGTCCAGCTTATCGCCGCGCTCCGCCTATTCCTGCCCGATGTCGGACTCGTGCTGTCCACGCGCGAACCCGCCCACCTCCGTGACGGTCTCTTCCCGCTCGGCATCACCCACGCCAGCGCCGGCAGCCACACGGAGCCCGGGGGATACACCGGCGCCGGACACCAGAACATCCACCAGACCGTGAAGGGCCGGGTCGTCGCCGTCGACCCCGAGGGGTTGGCAGGACGTCGTGCCCCCGGACGCTCCACCGCGGCCACCGGGCAGTTTGACATCGCCGACGACCGTTCCCCGGAGGAGATCGCCTCCCTGCTGCGCCGCCTCGGCTACGAACCCGTCTGGAAGGATTGGGACGCCGTCCTGAGCGCCTGACTCCGGAACACCGTCCCGGCCGGAAATCCGTTTATCCCGCGGCGCCGAGGTGAGCGGCCACGTCGCGGATGATCGTATCGAGATCCCGCGCCGGCCGATACCCGGTAAGCCTCTCGAGCTTGGCCAGCGACGGCCGACGATGCCGCATGTCCTCGAACCCCGGGGCGTAGGCCTGCTCGTAGGGCACGAACTCGATCGGGGACGACGACCCCAGAAGGCTTCGGACCCGTTCGGCAAGGTCCAGGATGGTGATCGGCTGGTTGTTGCCGACGTTGACCACCTCGCCGCGGGTTGTCGGACGCTGCTCGAGACCGCGCAGGGCCTCGAGGACATCCTGGACATGACAGAAGCAGCGCGACTGTCCGCCATCGCCGTGGACGCGGATCGGCTGATTGAGGAGGGCGGCCTGGACGAACCGTGGCAGGACCATCCCGTAGCGTCCGGTCTGGCGCGGCCCCACGGTGTTAAAGAGCCGGACGACCGTCACCGGCACCCCACGTTCCCGCATGTAGGCCAGCGCCAGAAACTCATCCATCAGCTTGGAACAGGCATATCCCCAGCGTCCGAGATGGGGCGGTCCGATCAGCAGGTCGTCCGTCTCCGTGAACTCGGAACGGGGACTCTTCCCATAGACCTCCGAGCTCGACGTGATTAGCACGGGCACGCCACCCGCCGCCGCGGCCCGGAGGACGACCGTGGTCTCATCGAGATTGGTCTCGATGGTGCGGATCGGGGAGTTGACCACGAGTTCCACCCCAACCGCCGCAGCCAGGTGGTAGACGAAGCCGCATTCGGCCACGAGGGCCGCAAGGTCGGAATGGTCCGAGACCCGGCCCGGAAGGATCCGCAGCCGTCTTTGTCCCTCCACCGCCCGGAGGTTCGCACGGTCGCCCGTCGAGAAGTCGTCGAGAACCACGACGGATTCGCCGTCGGCGAGGAGTCGTTCGACCAGGTGGGAGCCGATGAAGCCCGCCCCGCCGGTGACCAGGATCGGATTGCGCACCCGGGGAGTCTGGCGGAGACCTCTCGGAGGGAAAAGGGGAAGACACGAACAGGAGAGGCGGCGAGGGGGACTCGAACCGTCCATACCTCCCCGGCGTACGGGATGGCCCGAGGGACGTCTTGGAAGGGCTGTAAGCCGAATTCTGTGTCCGTCGGTGTGACCCGACGGCCGGGCATCATTCCTCTCTGCGACCGGTACCCGGGACCCGTCCACTTGCGTGGCCACGACGCGGGCCGCGTCTGGGTCCTCTACTTGGCCTTGCTCCCGGGGAGGTTTTCCGTGCCCCGATGCTTACACACCGGGCGGTGGGCTCTTACCCCGCCTTTTCACCCTTACCGAAGCCTTGCGACCCCGGCGGTTCATTCTCTGTGGCACTGTCTGTCACGACGGACTTGGGTCCGCCGTGCCCGCGGTCAGGCCGCCCTTCACCGGCTCGCGCCGGATGCGGACGGTTTCCGCGGCCCCGTGCCCTGAGGAGTTCGGACTTTCCTCCAGTGGATTGCGCCACCAGCGATGCCCCGCCCTTCCAAGACGTCCGGAGGCTAGGTCTCACCCGGCAAATGGGAAGACCCAATGTCCCAATGTGGTGGGGCCCGGCACTGCAACCGCAGCACCTCGGGGATCACGGCTGCCGAACACCACCCAGATAGACGCGCTGGATCTTGAGCGACCCCAGGTCAGCTGGATCCACCCGCCGTGGGTTACGGTCCAGGACGATGAGGTCCGCATATTTACCCACCTCGAGGCTACCCACCCGATCGTCTAGGAACATCTGGTAGGCCGCGTCGAGCGTCATCGCCTGGAGTGCGTCGTCGATCGAAATCCGCTGCTTCGGCCCCAGCACCTTTCCGTCGTTCTGCTGTGGGATGCGGGTGACCGCATTCATCAGATAGCGGAGGGGATCGACGCTCGTGACCGTCGAATCGCTGTGGAACGAGTACCGGATTCCCAGGCGCTTGAGGTCCCCGGCCGGATCGATCCGCGCGGCCCGGTCCGCACCGAGGATCGCCCGTTGGAAGACCGATCCCCAGAAGTAGACATGCCCAATGGTCATGCTGACGCTTACATCCAGGTCCCGCACACGTTCGAGCTGGGTAGGCGTGGGCACGGTGAAATGTTCGATGCGTAGCCGCCGCGACGCCTTGTCGGGCGTGTGGGCCAGCAGGCTCCCGTAGACCTCCAGCGTCTGGTCGATCGCTCGGTCCCCGTTGGCGTGGGTCGCGATCTGCCATCCGGCATCATAGTAGGGACGGAGCTTGCCGATCAGATCCTGCGTCTCCGGCCAGTCGAGCACCCCACGATTGGTCGTCCCGACATAGGGGATGCCCACCGCGGCGGTGTAGCCCTGAATGGATCCGTCGGCGGTCACCTTGATGCCGACGAACCCGACCTTGTCATCCCCCTCGAAGGGACGTACCGGGGGCATCTTCCCGAGCAATGCCAGGTAGGCGAGATAGCAGCGGACCCGGACCGGTGACTCGGCCGCGAGGGATTTGAGGAGGGCGATCTCGGTGTCCAGGCCGAGGGCCAGGCCCGTGTTGAGGTCGCCAGCGGTCGTGACGCCCTTGGCCGACATGCTCCGAAGGGTCTGCAGGAAGGCGGCCCGGACGTTCGCAGGCTTCGGCGGCGGGATCTTTGCGAAGAACGGCACGAACGACGACGGCCCGAAAAGCTGGCCGGTCAGCCGCCCCTGGCTGTCCCGTCCATACCGGCCGCTCGGCGGATCGGGGGTCTTGTCGGCGAGACCCGCGAGCTCGATGGCCTTGTGGTTCACGTAGCCGATGTGGCCCGAGGCGTTCAGGACGAAGATCGGAACGTCCTTGGAGATCGCGTCCAGTTCCTCGGCGTTGAGTTCGGCGAACAGCGGCGTGGTGCGCGAGGGGTCGAAGGAATTGGCCAGTAGCCACCCGCCCGCCGGAATCTTCGGCACCGCAGCAGCCATCGCCTCCTTCGCCTCGGCGACCGACATCCCACCCGGCTTCTCGGAGCCGACCTGAACCATTCCGAGGTTGATAGCGGTGACGTTGATGTCGACATGCGGTTCCACAAATCCCGGCATGAGCGTCGCCCCCTTGAGGTCGACGACCTCCGTGTTGGTGCCCTGGAACCGACGGACCGTCCTCATATCGCCCACCGCGACGATCCGTCCGCCACGGACCGACAATGCCGAGGCCTCGCCCCGGGGCAGGATGGTCAGGACCGGGCCGTTGATGAAGATCGTGTCGGCCGGGGTGACGACATCGGCGGACCGAACTGGACAAAGGGCGAGGGTCAGGATGGCGAGCAGGAGAGAGCGGAGGCTTCGGGAAGGAGTCATAACGACGGCGCGACCGTCGTCGGACGCTGAACAATGGACTGAAGCCCGACAAGCAACGTGTGCGAAAGGGACTCGAAGTTCAGGCGGGATTTATGGAATGCGAGGCGTGCGCCGGTGGGCGGCATCTGTTTGGGCAGGCCGCCACGCCCGGTCGACCCGGATCCCAGCCCAACAGTTCACCCGACGTCCTGCCGCTGATGGACCCAGCGTTCCACCCACACCCCTCCGTGCAGCACACACAGCGCAAGGGCCATCACGGTCAGCGACAGCCCCCAGAATCCGACGCCACAAGCAACCCAAAGGGTCGCGGAGATCCAGATGCTGGCCGCAGTGGTCAGGCCCTGGATGTGGGAATCATTGGACCCTCACACAATGGCCCCGCCACCGAGGAACCCAACCCCGGTGAGCACGCCTGGGATCACGCGGCTGACCGCGTTGACATCCGGAGTCCCGCTGGCGCTGCCGAGTCCGGCCGTGACGAGGATCGCGGTGGCGCATCCCAGGGCGACAAGAGCCTGGGTCCGCAGCCCGGCGGCCTTGTGACGCAGCTCGCGGTTCAATCCGATCAAGGCACCGACGAGGGTCGCCGTCGCCAGTCGGATGAGGATCTCGGCGACAGGGAGATCGAGTCTGAGGAACCGTGGCTCGGCCATGGGTGGGATTCTTGGGGTTGGGTGCCCATTGGCCATGGAGGGACCACGGACGACCGGTGGAGGGCCAGGTCCTTACGACATCCCAACGGAGTCCGGCCAGTCGTATGTCCCAAGCTTGCCCGCGTCGCGGTCCCGACCGTAGCGTGCCGCGACGGCAGGGGTGGGACGTTCCGACGGACCCGGATCACCCCCTGCACCAACCTGGGCCGCTGTGGCGAAATGGCAGACGCAGGGGACTTAAAATCCCCAGACCGCAAGGTCGTGCGGGTTCAAGTCCCGCCCGCGGCACCAAGGGTCCTGTGAAAGAGTTGATCCACTGAGACCGCGTATCAAGCCATCGCGGGGTTCTCCCTTACGCTGCAGCCGGCCGCGTAAAACAGGGCTCGCTCCACTCGCCTCTCCTCCACTGCAGAGTTGCTGTCGGATATTTTTCTGTCAGGAAGGTCTCCGACCCAAGGCACCATGAATCTAAGAACTCCACGGAATGGAATGGCGAGGCTCCTGAAACCCTGGCTCACCCTGATCACCGCCGGGCTCGGGATCCCCATCGGAGGTCTCCAGGCCCAGTCGTTCTCCTTCGACGCGGGCAACGACACGGGCTGGACCCGTTACGAACCCCTCAAGGCCTTCGGGATCAACGCCAGCTTCACCTTCCCGGCAGGGGCATACCGGATCCGGATGGACCCACCACCCAACCCCGCACTCATGGGCACCGCCCGCTCCGGGTCCTTCTTCCCGGCCGCGCAGTTCGACTGGGTCCAGGTGGAGGCCGACGTCTTCGGCTGGGATGATTCCCAGGTACAGTCCGTCGGCCTCGTCGCCCGCGCCGGGAACCTCGGTCCCGCCACCACCACCGGCTACACCTTCAACTACAACGCGCGGTCCGGATTCCACCAGATCACCCTCGTCAACAATGAGCTCCCGGCCGCACAGGTCGACGAATCCCTGTTCCGTCTCAACGCCGACCACCGATACCGCTTCATCTTCACCGCCGCGGGACCGAACCTGCTGGGACAGGTCTATGCCAGCACCAACCTGACCGTTCCGCTCCATTCCGTGGCCGGACGCGACTCCTCGCACGCCTCGGGACGGACCGGGGTCTTCGCGTTCGCCATCGAGGAGACCAGCCGGATCGACGGACGCTTCGACAATTTTAGGGTCTCGGTCCCTGCCAAGGTCCGGGCGACCTTCCTCGATGCCACTCCGGCCTCGGGCGAGGTGTTCGCGGAACCGGCCGGCACCGTCGTGGTCCGCCTCGCTCACCTCGAGACCACGGTCCTGTCGGAGACAATCCGACTCGAGATCGACGGGAAGGCCGCGGCGTTCGACCTCGTGGATCTCGATCCGATCCTGATCCTCACCCACACCCCGGACGCCCCACTCGACCCGGCGCAAACGCATGCAGGCCGGATCCGCTTCAGCGATGCCGACGGCGAGCAGTCGGTGTCGTGGACCTTCGGTGCCCCGGCGCCGGCCGGGCCGACGCTGCTGAGCGCCCCCCTGCTGGAGGGGCCCTATTCCCCGGACACGACCGGGACCCTGGACGCCGGGGCTGGGACCATCTCGATCCCGCTGCCCGCATCGACCCGATACTATCGGCTCTCCGGGACAGGTGCTCCGACGATCTCATCGGTGTCCCAGTCGGACGGGGTCCTCCGCCTGGGCTTCCGCTGAGCTGCCGTGGTTGGGATCCAACCGGGATTCCGCACCCCGTGATGCAGGGCACTGCATCACCCACCCTTTTCCGTCGACCCGGTCTTCGACTGTTCCGAAGTCACGGCGCCAACTTCGGGGCCTCCTCGACGGCTTTGGATTCGGCGCTGGCCTCAGGGGCGGCTGGGGGGACGGGATCGGGGGCTGGCTCCGGAGCGGGTTTCGGTTTCGGGAGATCGGTCGCGGCGAGTTCCTCGGGCAGCACCACGATGGCGATGCGACGGTTCCGCGCCCGGCCCTCGGGGGCGTCGTTCGGAGCGATGGGATGGAATTCCCCACAGCCCACCGCGGTCAGCCAACGCGGATCCACCCCGGCCTTGTCGACGAGGAACCGCACCGCGGAGACCGCACGACCGGCCGACAGCGCCCAGTTGTCGGTGAACCCGTCAGGGGTGCGGTTTCGGATCGGGACGTTGTCGGTGTGTCCGACGACCTGGAGCGCCCGACCCGGGAACCGGGACAGCACCTGGGCCACGCGGGCCAGGATGGCCTCGCCCTCGGGTTTGAGACGGGACTCCCCGGAGTCGAAGAGGACGCGGTCTAGAATGTCGACCGTGAGCCGGCCGCGGAGTTCCGAGATCGTGACGTCGCGCGACTGCACCTCCTGGCGCATCTGGTCCTCCAGGCCGGAGCGCTTCTGGGTCGCCTCGGTCATGGCCGCCTCCAGCTCGGCGATCCGCTCGAGGGACGTCTGCAGCGTGGTGTGGAGCTGGGTCTGTTCCGAACGCGTCGCCGCGAGGGCCTTCTTGGACTCCTCCACCGCAGCCTCCGCGCGGTCCAGCGAACCCTGCTGGGACCGGTACTGCAGGAACCCGACGCCCATCAGGACAAAGAGCGACAGGAACGCGGCGATGGTCCAGGTGTGCTTGGGCATGGGGAGGCGTTGCGGGACCGGGAACGATGCCGGTTCAGGATTCCGGACCCTCCTTGCCGGGTTTCGGTCCGCGACCCGGGCGATGTTCCCCGTCGGGTCCACCCGGGCGCCCTGGTTGTTCCAACAGGAGGCGACCCGATCGCATCAACCCCTCGCCTTCCGGGGACTTCCACCCCAGCTCGTAGAGTCCGACCCGCCGACCGGAGTCCTCCACCACCCGAAAGGTCAGCCGGAGCGGACCGGCCTCCGCCTTCGCCGGCTCGCCGCCCACGGAGGCCTCGAGGGGCGGGAGGTTCATCTGGTCATGTTCCTCGCGACGTTCCCCGCGGGACTGGCCGGACGATTTGCGTTCGACAGTGGCCTGCAGCCGATAGGTTCCGGAGGGGCCCGGGACCGGATGGGCGCGGACCTCGATGCGAAGGTCCTCAAAGCTGCCGCCTTCCCCAGGGCCGGAACCCGGACCGCGGTGCTCCATGCCCCCGCGGATCTCGACCGTCTCGCGCTGGACGATCTGCTGGCGGACCGACGGATCCATCTGGGGCGGACGACCTGGGCCGCCCTCGAATCGCTGCGGACCGATGGGGCGTGGGGAAGTGCCGATCTGGATCGAGCATCCGCTGGCGATCAGGGCGAGGACCGCAACGGCCACGGGCAGGCGGGAATTCATGGTGTGGCGATATAGATGCCCGACGCCCAACCCCGCAAGGACGCAGACGCGGATCAGGCCACGATTGCCATCGGACTCCGCCCCGGTGTCTGCTGTGCCGTCTCGGGCCTGCGCCCTGTGGCGTCCCGTACCCATTGATGTCCTCCCAAGCCCCCCGCCCGCATCACCACCACGCCGCCGTGATCTTCGACATGGACGGGGTCATCGTGGACAGCGAACCGCGACACGAACGCGCCTTCCGTGAGGTCTTCGACGAGCTGGGGTACGGGGAATTCCACGGGGTCCACTTCCCCGACTACTACGGCCGCTCGGACCGGGCGCTCTGGGTGGACTTCATCGAGCGGCATCGTCCCCCGCAACCCCTGGAGACCCTGATCCGGCTGAAGGAGGATCGCCTGCTCTCGCTCCTCGATCGGGACCAGCCGCTCTTTCCCGGGCTGGTCGAACTGGTCGAGGGACTGTCGGGTGTCACGCGTCTGGCGGTGGCCTCCGGGTCGAGTCACCCCGTGATCCGGGCCGTGCTCCGGATGCGGGATCTGCACCGCCATTTCCCGGTGGTGGTCAGCTCCCAGGATGTCGCCAGGGGCAAGCCGGAGCCCGACATCTTCCTGCTGGCGGCATCGCGGCTGGGGGTGGACCCGGCCGACTGTGTCGTGATCGAGGACTCCGCCGCCGGCGTCACCGCGGCCCGGGCCGCAGGCATGCGGGTGATCGCCATCACGAACTCGCTCCCGGCCGACCGCCTCCGGCACGCGACCGCCATCGTCGACGACTACGGCTCCCTGGTCCGGCTGCTGTCGGGACGCTGAGCGCCTGGGATCCAGGCCTCCCTCAACTCTCCGCTTCTCGCCCTCGGGCATCCCGGACCATCCTCGCGCATGGACACGCGTTCCCTCGGCCGTTCCCCGCTCGAGGTCTCCGTCCTCGCCTATGGCGCATGGCGCCTTGCTGGATCGGAGGGGAAGGCGTCGATCGAGGGGTCGGCATACGGCATCCGCGCCCTGCATGCGGCGGTTGATGCGGGCATCACCTTCATCGACCTGGCCGACATCTACGGGGGCGGCCGCTGCGAGGAGATCGTGGGCGACGCCCTGCGCCAATCGCCGGGCCTCCGCCAGCGGCTGGTGATCGCGACCAAGTGCGGGATCCGGCGGTCCGGCGATCCCACGCCCCAGGCCCCGTTCCGCTACGACTTCAGCCGGGAGCACATCCTGCGGTCGGTCGAGGTCTCCCTGAAGCGGATGGGCCTGCACGAGATCGATCTCCTCATGCTGCACCGTCCGGACTATCTGATGGATCCGGCGGAGGTCGCGGGCGTCTTCGTCGATCTCCGCCAGGCCGGCAAGGTCCGGGAGTTCGGGGTGAGCAACTTCACGCCCTCCCAGGTGACGGCCCTCCAGAAGGCCTTCCCGCATCCGCTGGTGGTGAACCAGGTGGAGATCAGCCTGCTGCAGACGGCGACCCTCGACGATGGGACGCTGAACCAATGTCTCGAGCTGGGCATGAGCCCGATGGCCTGGAGCCCGCTTGGACGCGGAGCGCTGGTGCAGGATCCCGGATCCCTCACCGACGCGCGCCAACGGCGGACGGCGGAGGCACTGGTCGCGGTGGCCCGGCGCCTCGGGACCACCCCGTCCGTGGTGGCGCTTGCCTGGCTCCTGCGGCACCTCTCTGGAATCATCCCGATCCTCGGAACCTGCACTCCGGAACGGATCGCGGAACAGGCCCTCGCGGCGACCCTCCCGCTGTCGCGGGAGGACTGGTACGAACTGCTGGAGGCCAGTCGGGGAAGCCGGTTGCCGTAGACCGCCAGGAAGCCGGTGCGCTTCAGCCGGCGGTGCGCCGCAGCTGGCCACAGGCGGCATCGATGCCTTGTCCGCGGGATCGGCGCACATGGGCCACCACCCCGGACCGGCGCAGGATCTCCCCGAACACCTCGACCACGGGTTCCGGGGAGGGCCGGTAGGCGATGCCCCGAAGTCCGATCCCGGTCGGGTTGTAGCGGAGCAGGTTCACGTGCATGCCGCGGTCCCGGAACAAGCGGGCGAGACCCTCCGCATGGGCCGGCGAGTCGTTCACCCCGTCGAGGAGACAGTATTGGATGACCACGGGTTGCGGGCGTCGGGACTGGAAGCGGTCGGCGGCCGCCAGGATGTCCCCGACGGGAAAATGCCGGGCCATGGGGAGCAGCTGCCGTCGGGTCTCCTCGTCCGGCGCATGCAGGGAGACGGCGAGGTTCACATTCAGCCCGGAATGGTCGAGGGACTCGATGCCCGGCACGATGCCGACGGTCGACACCGTGATCTGCCTCCAGCCGAGCCCACCCAGGGCGTTGTCGCCGATGCGACGGACCGCACCCAGCACCGCCGTGAGATTGAGCAGGGGTTCGCCCATGCCCATGAAGACCACGGTCTGCAGACGTCGTCCCAACGCCACCGCCTCGCGTCGGAGCGCCAGGAACTGGTGCAGGATCTCGACGACGGTGAGGTTGCGACGGAAGAAGCTCTGCGCTGTGGCGCAGAAATCACAGCCCATGGCGCAGCCCACCTGGGACGACAGGCAGCCGGCGGCCCGGTCGGACCGGTAGTCGGGCATCAGGACGGATTCCACCGTCGCCCCATCGGGGAACCGGAGCAGCAGCTTGACCGTCCCATCGGGCGCCTCCGCCCGATGGATCACCTCGGCTTCTTCGGCGGCCAGACCTTCCTCCAGCCGTTCCCGAAGCCCCTGGGGCCATCGTGCGGAACCGTCCGGTTCCATCAGCGCCCCCCGGGTCAGGAGGCTCCGGAGCACCGGTCCGGCATGGACCGGATTGTAGCCCCATTGGACGAACCGCTCCCCAAGGCCGACTCGGTCGAGTCCCATCCACGGACCCGAGGCCGGGTCGTCCACCCGGGCTGGGGATCCATGGAAGGGCCGGTTCATCGGGGGAAGACAGAACCGGGACGGCGCCCATGGAACAAGGCCAATCCCATTGCAGGACCCGGCATCAAGGATCCAGCGTGGACCTCATGGATCCCGCGGAGGGCGGTCCCATCCCTGGACTTCGCAATTGCAGGAATTCCGATGCGGGCTTAACTCCAGCTTATGGATGCGCTGGTGATCGGCCTTCTCGGCACGCTTGGGTTCGTGCTGGGCCTCGCCTTCGCCTTCTTCTTCGTCTACCGGAACCGCCTCCGTCGGCTGCGTCGGGCGGGACGTCGGCAGGATCCACTGAGCCGGGTGACGCCGGTCCGACGTCGCCCGCTCCCATTCCAGCTCCCGAACCGCTGGATCGCCATCCGGAGCAGCAATACCGCCCTCATCCGAAGCGCCCTTGCCTCGCGTCCTGTTCCCACCTGCCCCTGGTCCGAGGCGCTTGCGCGCTGCCGGGAGAGGTCCTGGTTTGTGTCGCCTCCCGTCAACGGGTGGACCCTGGTGATCGGGGGTCTGATCCCGGATCCCGGGCACGACATCGACCGGCTCTACCATTTTCTCAGCGGACTGAGCCGACAGGTTGGGGAGATCCATTTCTACAGCCTCGACCGGGTGCTCAACTTCCACAGCTGGGCGCGGCTCGCGGACGGCCGCGTCATCCGAGCCTATGCCTGGACCGGTGAGACGGTCTGGAACGAGGGACGCATGACGCTTGAGGAACGGCTGCTCGGGCTGATTTGTCGATCCTACGGGGAAGAGGCAGAACCGGTCCGCTACGGGGAACCGCCACCGGAACTCCACAACATGGAGCGCGTCATACTGCTCGCCCGCCGCTGGAGCGTGGATCCCGTGGCGGTGAGCGAGATCCTTCTGCAGCAGGAGGCGGTCGAGTCCGGCAACGAGGACGGAACCCTCGGGTAGCCACACCGGCCCGCCCGTTCAGAGGGCGTCCTTCACAGCCCCATCGGCCAGCCGTCCAAGCGCCCCGCCCGTCACCCGCATCGTGGTCCAGTCCGACATCGGGACCGCACCCAGCGACCGGTAGAATCCAAGCGCCAGCTCGTTCCAGTCGAGCACCTGCCACTCGAGTCGTCCGTAACCCCGATCCCTCGCTATCCCCGCAAGGTGGACGAGAAGCGCCGTACCGAAGCCCCGACCGCGGAATTCCGGCACCACGAACAGATCCTCCAGATGGAGTCCAGGGCGGGCGAGGAAGGTCGAGTAGTTCTGGAAGAACAGGGCGAACGCCACGGGCCTGCCGTGGTGCTCGCCCAGGATCACTTCGGCGGACGGACGAGGTCCGAACAGCGTCCCAAGGAGCCCGTCCTCGATGGCGGACACCTCGTGGGACAGCCGCTCGTACTCCGCGAGGGACCGGATGAAGCCGAGGAGCACCGGGACGTCACCCGGGGCGGCTGGACGGATCGAGAACCCGTCCGGCAGTCCCACGGAGTCCGGTGCCATGCCGTTCAGCGGCGGAAGCCGATGCCGGACTGGGACGCGTCGGGCATCTCGCCCGGACACGGCTGGTTGATCGGCGCCTCATAGGCCCGTTCGTTGTTTCGAACCAGACCCTGCTGGAGCATCCAGGCCTCGACCTCCTCGCCGCTGACATCGGCCAGGATGCGACCGTTGATCTCGAGGCTCGGCTGACGCATCTGACCGGTCTTCTCCACCATCTCCTGGTAGAAATCCGGATTGTTGATGATGTCCCGATCCTCGTAGGGAAGGTCGTATTTCCTGAGGACGGCCCGGACGCCTTGGCTCCATCCACAGGAGGGCTTCAGCCAGGCGATGATCTTCGGCTTTTCGGATTGGGCATTCATGGCGGCGAGAGACTGCCACGGTCGGTCTGCATGGCAAGAGGCCAAGCTGGCCAGGCAGGCCGGTACGGGAACGGACTCAGGCCACCAGAATCCCCACCTGCTCGGTGGGCGTGGCCATGGAGGGGTCGAGGGCGAACGCCGTCCGTCTGGGGAGTCCGTTGGCGAGGGCCTGCTGGACGGCGGCGACGTGGATGGGCTTGGCGACGTAGTCGTCCATGCCCGCGTTGAGACACAGCTCCCGGTCCTCAGGCATGGCGTTGGCGGTCATGGCCACGATGCGGACGTGCTTGCCAGAGACCTCGGAGACCCGGATCCGGCGGGTCGCCTCATAGCCGTCCATCTCGGGCATCTGGCAGTCCATGAAGACGAGATCGTACGGCAGCCGCCGGACCGCCTCGAGCGCGGCGGCACCGTTGGCGGCCAGGGCCGGATGATACCCCAGCTTCTCCAGGATCTTGAGGATCAGCTTCTGGTTAATGGGGGTGTCCTCCACCACAAGGATGCGACCCGGATACTGGGAGGCGAAGGAGGCCTCATCTGCCTGGGGAGATCCCGTGGATAGGGCCGGGAGGGCCGGGGGATGGATCTCGGTCCGCAGAAGATTCCCGAGGGCCTCGCGCAAACGGGCCGGCTTCAGGGGCTTCACGAGCCACGCCGCCACGCCGGTCTCCCGCATCTCATCCGGACGGAACCGGTGGCACATCGACGTCAGCATCACCAGTCGGGCCCGCGCGAACCGCGGGTTGCCACGGATGCGACGCGCCAGCTCCAGCCCCGTCATCTCGGGCATGTGGTAGTCGAGCAGCACCACATCGACAGGACGTCCCGCCTCCACGGCCCGTTCCATCGCCCGGAGGGCCTCGGCTGCGGTGGCGACCGAACCCACAACATCCATATCCCAACGGCTGGTCTGATACTGAAGGATCCGGCGGTTGGTGGCGTTGTCGTCGACGATCAGCACCCGTGTCCCGGAGAACACCCTTCCATCCACCACCCGGACCTTGCCGCTGTCCGGGATCTCGACAGCCAGGCCGAAATGGGCGGTGCACCAGAACTCGGATCCCTCCCCGAGGGTGCTGTGCACACCGATCTCACCGCCCATCTGCTCGACGAGCCGCCGGCTGATGGCCAGGCCCAGGCCGGTCCCACCGAAGCGACGTGTGGTGGAGTTCTCGGCCTGCACGAAGGGCTGGAACAGTCGGGCAATTGCCTCCTCGCTCAGGCCGATGCCGGTGTCGCGCACGGAGAACCGCAGCTCGCACGCCGCATTCGACCTTCGAACAAGGCTGACCTCGATGAACACCTCGCCCTGCTCGGTGAACTTGACCCCGTTGCTGGCGAGGTTGAGGAGGACCTGACGAAGGCGTCCCGGGTCGCCCCGAACGATCTGCGGGACCTCCTCGTGGACCAGGTAGGCCAGCTCGATGCTCTTGGCGTCGGCGCGCTCGACCAGCAGGTCCAGGCTGCTCTCCAGACACTCCCGGAGGTCGAAGTCGAGCTGTTCGAAAGTCATCATGCCCGCCTCGATCTTGGAGAAGTCGAGAATGTCGTTGAGGACGGTGAGGAGCGACTGGGCGCTGGTGGCCGCGAGGTTCGCGAACTCGCGCTGCTCGGGTCGGAGGGGCGTGTCGAGCAGGAGATTCGTCATCCCAAGGATGCCGTTCATCGGGGTCCGGATCTCATGGCTCATGTTGGCGAGGAATTCGCTCTTGGCCTGGTTGGCCGCGGCGGCCTCGCCCTCGGCGCGCCGACGCTCCACCACCTCGAGCTGGAGCTCCCGGGTGCGCTCCTCGACCCGCATCTCGAGCTCGTCCTGGGTCGCCCTCAGCGCGGCCTCCGCCCGGAGACGTTCCCGGACCTCCACCTGCAGTCGCTCGTTCTTTCGCGACAGGTGGATCGAGAAGAAGCCCGCCAACACGATCACCACGGCGAGGATCGCCAGAGCGATCGAGAGCCGCTGGGCGGTCCACCACGACGCCCTCTCGAGCACCGTGACGGCATCCACCCCGGGAGCCAGGATGCGGAAGCTGCGGACCTCCCCCAGGTCGCTGGCCAGCGGGTCATAGACGCCGGTGAACCCAAGCGTGCTGCCGATCGGAATCTCGATCATCGCCGAGTGCGCCGTGCGCTTCGGAACAACCACGTCGAAGACCTGGTCGGAATGCTGGAGCGTCAGCCCGTAGCCCTCGCGATGGAACCCCTGGCCGATCAGCCGGGCGGCACCGCGGACCAGCCGCCCGTCGAGCGATGGTGACAGCGGGTTGTCGGACAGGAACTCGAACGGGACCGGGAGGTTTGTCGTTCCCAGCTCCCGGTACTGGGGGTCGTCGAGACCGGGTCGGCCGTTCTGGAGTTCCGGGAATCCGACGACCTCGACCCATTGCCCCTCCCGGACATCCGGGTTGGCGCCCCGGGCCACCCAGAGCCCCGAGCTGCCGTTCTGGATGAAGAAACCGCGGTCCTCGCGGACCAGGACCACCACACCACCGACACGCACCCGGTGGTCGGACCGTCCATCGGGACCGAACTGAAGGATCGACTCGAGCGGGGTGAGGACAACCTGGAACGGATCCGACGGGGCCGCCTGCTCGATTTCGATCAGCTGCATGCCCGGCACGAGCAGCTCGACACCGGTCAGCTGCTGACGGTCGTTGACCACGAGACTGTACACGCCGCGCACACGGACCTTGGAATCCACGAGCGTCGGGGACAGGTCGCGGTGACGCCTGAAATCGGCCACCAGGATCTGGAAGCGTCCGTTGCCGGCGTCGAGGGTCAGACGGACGCGGTCATCCAGGGGATCCTCGCTCGCGGGACCGATCTTCCGGACGACCCCCTTCGCCTCGACCCATCGGCTCTCGAATGCGGCATAGGCGGTGATGTCGGGAGAGACGGCCAGCGGGCTCGGGAATCGTCCTTCGCCCGTGATCCGGATGCGCGGAAGCGCCCCCGGGGTGTGGGAGACGATGACCGGAGTCGAGGCACCCGCCTCATGGCGACCGTCGATCTCAATCTCCTGGCCGGCCTTCAACCCCAGGGCCCGCATCTGCTCCGGGGAACCGATCCGGAGGGAGATGCCGCCGGTGGAATCCTGCACGAAGAGCGAATGGCTGCTGGGGTGGACGTAGGTGACAACACCCCGGATCACGACCGGACGACCGGCCTCGGAGGAGGGCTGGGCCCGGAGCTGAAGGATGTTGGTGAGAGTCCCGGCGGCCGTCGTGCCGGAAAGCCCGACCGCCCCGGCGAGCATCCAGCCGTGCAGCAGGAGCACCCAGCGGAGAAGCGCTAGGCCACCATCCCGCAGGGAGGCCCTGCCGGAACCGGCCGCGTCGGCTGTCGGAATCCTGGGGGCCGGGAAATCCAAGGTTCAGGTCCTCGATTGGAGTTGCCGCCGCACCGACCTCAAGGCGGGAAGGGTCTCCTGGAACCGGAGTCGAAGCTCCCAGACCCCGTCGATCCGGGAGGAGCCCAGGGGGGTTCGACCCGGGGTCGACACCTCGAGCTCCATCGCCAGCTGGACGAGTTCGACGAGGCCAAAGATCCCAGAGGTTCCCTTGAACGAGTGGGCCGCGCGACGGAAGACCTCGTCCTGGTCAGGCCGCTGCGCGAGGGCATCTAGTTCCCGGAGCCGGACCGGCGCCTCCGCGATGAAGTCGTCGAGCAGGTCCATCAGGGTTGCCGCACCCAGATCCTGGACGAGAGGCGCCATGGCCCGCAGGACCCGTGCTTCCAGCTGCGTCTGGACCGCGGCATCTCGGAGTCCGGTGTTTCCGGCGACCGCCGCCGAGGGCAGTCGATAATAGGGGGCCGCTGTGGTCGTCATGGCATTCGGATCTCAGGGCACATCGACCCTCCGGTTCCCCAGGGACAGACCCCGGGATCCGGAGGGACTTCGTGCCGTCGTCCCGGTGGCTCGAGAACAGGGCCACAGGGTGGCCCGGATCCCAATTCCCGGGAGCCCTGAGCATGCGGACGCGGCCCGACCGGACAATTGGGGCGGAGCACCCTGTAGGACCTGCGGTTTGAGGTATCCGGTTAGGGATTCTCCCTAGGCGAGGCGACGGGGGGTGCCCCGTCAAGACGACGGGCCCCTCACACCACCCGGACGAATGGCCTCCACCCATCCGTCCAGTCATAGGCCTCCAACCCATGGAACCGCTTCTTGTAGTCCATGCTGGAAGGCTTCACGAGGGCATAGCCCGGATAGTAGATCCGGTAGCCATTCTCCTGGGCGAACTGGATCTCCTGCAGCATGGTGAGGATGCCCAGGCTCCGCCGGCTCCATTCCGGCGCAAAGAATCCGTAGAGGCTGGCGACCGATTCATGACCACAGGCGAGGTAGCTGGCGGCCACCAGCGTCGCGCCCGAATACACCGCGAATTCCAGCGTGGGCACCGGGATGCTGGAGGGATCCGGCCCGAGGAAATCCTCCAGTGAATTGGGGATGCTCTCCGCAAACCGGACCTTGTGCCGGTGGAACAGCTCCCTCCTCTGGTCGTCCAGCTCAGCCATCCTCGTCACCACGCGCAGGTCTGTGTTGCGCCGGAGGACCCGACGCTGGCTTTCCGAGGGCGCAAACAGCTCGAGACGCAGTCGGAGATGAAGGAGCGGGGTGATCTCCCCCCTCCAGGGCAAGAATCCCTGCCGGAGGAACGTCGTACCCAGATGCCACCACGCCCCAGCCCAGAGCTCGTCCATCACCCGGGGAGGGATCGACCAGCTCGCGAAGACATCGTCAAGGCCCGGACGCACGGGGACTAACAACGGGAGAGCCGATCGAAGGTCAATCGGGATGTAGATAGTCTGGGGTCACCCCCACCCAACCGCCTCATCGGACCACCTCCAGCGTGCCCTGGGGATCCACCTTCACCTCCAGCGCTCCCGACGGCACCGCGTTGGTCGTCCGCACCCCTCCAGGCCATCGCACCCGCAACACCCCATCCCTCCGTTGCCCCTCCCCCTCAGGCCACCCCAACACCCCCACCACACTGTCCTGCGATCCCCACCCAGAACCCCCATGCACCTCCCGGGCAGGACCCGCCTTCTCCGCCGTCCCCAGCTGCACCACCGCACCCAAGCCCCACGCATTCCCAGCAGGGCCCGACAGCCGCACCCGCAGCCCCGTCCTCCCCAGCTCGTTCCGGTACAGCCGCACCGGCCCCAGATGTTCTCCCATCGCCACATCCACACGCCCGTCCCCGTCATAATCCCCCATCGCCACGCCACGACCCTCTCCCCACACACGGATCCCGCTCCGCGCCGAGGGGATCGCCTCGAAGTTCCCATCCCCAAGTCCCCGCAGCCACACCCCCTGCCCCGCATCCATCCGGCCCGTCTCACGGTCCACTCCAAAGAAGTTCTGGCTCAACACCACGTCCTCACGGCCGTCCCCGTCCACATCCCCAACCCCCACGCCGAACACCGGCGACACCTGCGCCGCCATCGGCAGTGCACGGCCCTCCAGCCGGGTCCCTCGGTTCAGCCACACCCGACTCTCCAGCGTCTGGATCCCCACCCGCTCCAGCCGCTTCAGTCCCTCTCCGTGGATCTGTTCCAGCGTCGACTCCCCATAGCCTCGATAGCTCCCAAACCGTCCCGCCACTCCAGGCACCGCCATCCCCACCGTCCGCCAGTCCCGCCGCGGCCACTCCTTCCCGTCCTCCACCCACCCCTCCAGCACCTCCCACGTTCCGTTCCCGTCCACGTCCCCGTGGTACATCACCCACTCCCCGTGTTCCTCGTACACCGTGTTCCTTCCCCAGTTCCCGCTCACCACGTCCATCCGTCCGTCCCCGTCGAAATCCCCGGCACTGATCCCCGTCCATAGGCCCCGTGCCTCCGACACCCCCCACGCCACACTCCGATCCTCCAGCGTCCCGCCCCGGTTCCCGAACACGTGCAGCGTCCCCCACTCGCATCCCACCACCAGCTCCGGCAACCCGTCGGCGTCCAGATCCGTCCACACCGCTCCGCCCACCAGTCCCACCTCCTTCAGCACCCGGTTGTTCCCCTCGTCCAACACCCACTGTCCTCCCTCCTGTCGCCACACCTTCGAGCTCGCCCGCTTCGGATACCTCCCCCCTTCCATCCGACCCCCGACGAACAGGTCCAGATCCCCGTCCCCGTCCAGATCGCCCAACGCCAGCGCTCCAGCGCTCGAACTCCAGGCCCCAAGACCGCCCTGCTCCTGCACCTCCCCGAAGAACACACGGTACTGGTGCACGGCCAACCCATGGGTCCGGCCGCTCTCCTGGTTCGCTTCGCTCACCAGCAGCTCGCTCGAGCCCGCCTCCCCGCTCCAGGCCACCACGCCCCCAAGGTCGCCCGACACTGGACGGTTCAACGCCTCCGAGCGCACCTCCACAAATCCTCCCTGGCCGTCCCCGCCCAGCACCCGCAGCCGACCCCCACGGCCCGCTCCCACCACCAGGTCCTCCACACCATCCCCGTTCAGGTCCGCCCACCCCAACCCAGGACCCTCCGTGCCCAGTCTCCGGGGCAACAGCGGCTGGCGCCCGAAGTCATCGAACACCCCGTCCTCGTGGCGCACTCCCAACCGCGCGCTCTGGTCGCTGAAATACGGCCGCTCCGCGGCCCGCTGGGCTCGCGCCCGGGGTACTCCTCCCCGTTCCCACACCTCCACCACCTCGTTCTCACGCACCCCCTCCACCACGCTCACCTTCCCGCTCCGCCACTCCACCTCCAACGTCCAGTTCGTCCATCCCAACCCCGCAAACACCCGCATCGACTCCCCACCCGACAAATACCGGCCCCCGCTGATCATCTCCTGGCTCTGCTCCACGGGACCCCCCTTGAGCTTCAGCCGCGCCCCGATCCCTCGGCTGTTCCCGCCCTCCCCCACCAGACGCACCCCAATCCGCCCTCCGCTCCCATCGTTGCGCAACAGCACCGCATCCCCGTTCAACTGGTTCAGCACCACGTCCAGGTCCCCGTCCCCGTCCAGATCCCCCTCCGCCATCCCGTTCGACACCCCCATCACGTCAAACCCCCACTCCCGGCCCACCTCCGCAAACCCAAGCCCCTTCCCCACGTTCCGATATGCCAGGTTCGGGGTGATCCACTCGGGAAAGAACCGGCGCAGTTCCAGTTCCTGGACCGGGGTCAGACGCTGGGCGGCCTTGGTCTGGGCCATCTTCCGGGCGGCATCGCTGTCGAGGACGTTGCGATGGAATCCGTTGGCGATGAGCAGGTCCTCGAAGCCATCGAGATCGACATCCAACAGCAGCGGCGTCCAGGACCACTCGGTGGCGGCGACACCCGCCATCAGGGCGATCTCGGCGTAGCTGCCATCGCCCCGGTTCAGGAACAGCGTGTTGCGCGGGAACTGGAGGCGATCTTCGCCGCGACCCGGCAGCGCCGGATCCGGACGTGCCTTCTCCAGCTGGACCATGCGGTCCAGGTGCCGACGCCCCAGCATGTCGGTCACAAAGAAATCGTCCCATCCATCGCGGTTCAGATCGCCGACATCCACCCCCATCGACGAAAGGCTGGTGTGGCGGACCGACGTCCAGTCGAGGGGACGGAACCCGCCGGCACCGTCATTGATCCAGATCCGGTCCACCGAATCGGTGTCGTTGCAGACGTAGAGGTCGGGCCACCCATCCTGGTTGAGGTCCCGGAACTGGACCGCCAGTCCCCAGTCCAGAGGGGTCGAGACCGGGCGTCCCTGTGCGTCGCGGAAGCGCTCGGCGAAGGGCACATGCTGGAACCTCCCCTTGCCGTCGTTGAGATACAACCGATCCGCCTCCCCGGCCTCGTGCGGGGTGCCGTCCGGCCCCAGTGTGAACCGGTCTGCCAACTCGGGGGAGGTGGCCGGGACTCCGTTGATCTTGGTCAGGGTCGGACGCCCATTCACCATCGCCACGCTGAACCGCGTCTGAGGCTGATCGAGGATCGTGCTGGTCCGGTAGTGGACGACATACAGGTCCAGATCCCCGTCCCCGTCGATGTCGGCCAGCGCCATCGATGTCGCGCCCGTGTTCTTTGCGAGACCGGAGTCGATCGACTCGGTGAACCGGAACGCACCCTGGTTCAGGAACAGCCGCGTCCCGCCACCCAGGGCATTCACCAGGAGGTCCAGGTCCGCATCTCCGTCCACGTCGGCAAACACGGCACCGGTCGACATCTGGTCCGGGCACGCCACCCCTGCCGTTGTGGCCACCTCCTCGAACCGCCAGTCCCCGCGGTTCCAGTACAGCGCATTGGGTCCTTCCAATCGACACAGGTAGACCTCGGGCAACCCGTCCCCATCCACGTCGCCCACGGCGACCCCGGAGCCGTTGTTGACCGGGGTGTTCGTGAGGCTCAGGGAAAGACCCAGAACATTGGTGAACGTGACCCCCGTGGTCTGGGAGGGCATGCGCTGGAAGCCCGGCTTCCCGGTGCCCGGCGACACCGTCGCCACCCGATGTCCCGGTTGCGTCCGCCACGACAGGTCCGCCGCCAGCACCGGGGCCGCCGCCCATAGACCCGCCATCAGGATCCACCCCAGTCTCATCGGACCACCTCCAGCGTGCCCTGGGGATCCACCTTCACCTCCAGCGCTCCCGACGGCACCGCGTTGGTCGTCCGCACCCCTCCAGGCCATCGCACCCGCAACACCCCATCCCTCCGTTGCCC